>Ga0187893_10003613_pt1 | contig 30931 bp, 27 predicted proteins | sample MA1701074metaG_FD_139574 | JGI IMG/M metagenome (GOLD analysis project Ga0187893, IMG submission 139574) | White microbial mat communities from a basaltic lava cave in the Kipuka Kanohina Cave System on the Island of Hawaii, USA - MA170107-4 metaG ...
CGCTCTCGCAGTCCTCCGCAGGCCGAGCAGCGCGAGGAACCCGAGCGTGAGCAGCGCCCCCAGAGACGGTTCCGGCGCCTCCACGCTGACGCTGCCCCCCAGCACCGTGAGGGGCGCCAGGGGCTGCGGGATGCCATCGCCATCGACGCGGCCGGTGAGAACGAAGTCGAGATCCTGCGCGATCAGAAGCTCACTGGTATCGAGCCCGATCGCAGTGAAGCTCAGCGTGGCCAGAACGACGCTATCGCCCTGCAGCGCGTCGAGCGTGGCATCGTCGAGAAAGGAGAACTCCGCGAGGTCGATCGAGCCCGCCAGCGAGAGATCGAAGCTTTGGAAGGAATCCAAGGGGCCGCCGAGGTCGATGCCGAAGCTCACTCCAACGGGCGCGAGCGCGGCGCTGTCGTAGCTCACGTCGAGGTCGAAGCTGGAGACGACCTCGTCCGGCTCGGGATCGTGCAGGCCACTCACGACGACGTCCACGTTCACCGGGTCACCCAGCGACACCGTCTGCATTGCGGGAGCAAGAGCGATCGTGAACGCAGACGCGGTACGCGGCAAGCAAAGCGAGGCGAGCACCAGCGCGGTCACCACGCTGAGGGTCGTTTGGACCTTCATGAGAAGTCTCCACGAGGAGTGGGATTGCGGTCGCAGAGCCCGGGAACGCCACGGCACTCGTCCGTGGACGAGCGCAGAGATGCGCCTCGCGTCGCGGTCAGGTTCGAGTGGATCTGCCTCGGACGACCGGGCGAAGGCGAGGGCCAGGAGAAGGGGGCTTCGGGAGCTGCAAGCAGAGAGGCCATGGACCCTTTCGGGGCCCTTTTACCACAATCTCTAAGGCCGCGACAAGTCCCAGGCGGACAAGGCATTTGAGCGGGCGCCGCGTTCGAACGCCACTCGCTGGCGCCCGCCGCCGAGGCGGCGCTCTTGCAACTCAGGCGGTGGCTCCGGCGTCGACGCTCGCGGCTCCGGCGCCCTCGAGGTCCGCCACGGGCCGCGAAGGCGCAAGCGGTGGAGCGCGCGAAGGCAGCCCCAGGCACTCGAGGATTGCTTCGGTGGCCTTTGGGGGATGGAACGTTGCGAGGAGCCGCATGCGCCCACCGCGGCGCGGGCACTCGAGCACGTCCACGGCGAACACCCTGCGCAGCAGCGCCGCCCAGGCGTTCTGCCCCACGCCGCGCGCGTACCGGGTGTTCGAGCGGGACGGCTATCGCTGCGCGGTGCCCGGCTGCACAGCGCAGCGGAACCTCCACGCGCACCACGTGCTGTTCCGCTCGCGGGGCGGCAGCGACGACCTCGCGAACCTGGTGACGCTCTGCGCCGCCCATCACCAGCGCGGCGTGCATCGTGGCGTGATCCGCATCTCGGGGAGCGCGCCCGAGGCGTTGGTCTTCGAGCTGCCGCTCTGCGTCTACCGCTCGGGGGATCGTGCCGTGAAGTAGGGCAGGGTGATCGCCTCCGACCTCTGGAGGAACGTCACCTCGACCGGCATCCCGACTCGCACGTCCGCCGGCGCCACGTCCACCAGGTTCGTGAGCATGTGCCAGCCTTCCTCCAGCTCGACGATCGCGACGACGTAGGGCACCGCGAAGGCCGGCCGCGGCGCGCGGTGCACGACGGTGTAGCTGTAGACGGTGCCGCGCCCGCTGCTCGCCACCCATTCGAGCGCCTCCGACTGACAGCGCGTGCAGAGCGGCTGCGGGATGAACACGAAGTGGCCGCAGGCGTCGCAGCGCTGGACGCGGAGCTCGCCCTCCCGGCAGCCGTCCCAGTGCGGGCGCGAGAGCGAAGTCGGACGCGGCAGCGGGATCCCGGGCTCGCTCATGCGGCCGCCCTGCCGAGCAGGAGCACGTCGCAGAAGAGCGCGCCGGCGCCGCCGTTGCTCGCGATCGCGACCTCGGCGCCGGGCACGGTCAGCTCCTTCGGCAGCTCGCCGCGGAGCTGCTGCACGGCGGCGATCGGCTTCTGGAGGAGCTGCGCGAGCCCGGCGTGGCTGAAGGAGAGGAGCCCGCCGTTCGTCGCGACGGGCAGCTCGCCACCGACGGAGATGCGTCCGTCCATCACGAACTCGCCGCCCTCGCCCAGCCCGCAGAAGCCCATCGCCTCGAGCTGGCGGATGATCTCGAACGAGAACGGGTCGTAGAGCTCGGCCACGTCCACGTCGGCGGGTCCGAGGCCGCACTGCGCGAAGGCGAGCCGTGCCGCGCGCCCGCCGACCGCGCCGTAGCGGTCCCAGACGGGTGGCGTCACGTACGACATCCCCTGCCGGTCGAGCCCGCCGCCGAGCAGGTAGATGGGCGTCACGTCGAGCTCGCGCGCGCGCGCGGCCGAGGTGAGCACGAGGCCGGCGCCGCCCTCCGAGGTGATCGCGCAGTCGAGCAGATGGAAGGGGTCGGCCACCAGGCGCGAGGCGAGCACGTCCGCGGGCGTGACGGTCCGGCCCGGCTGGTAGTACACGGCCTCCGGGTTCCGGGCGCCGTGCGTCCGGATGGTGGCCGCGACCTCGGCGAGCGCCTCGGGCTTCGTGCCGTAGAGGTGCATGTGACGGCGCGCGATCAGCGCGAACTCGGCGGCCGTGTAGAGCCCCCAGCACTCGACGAACTCGTTGCTGGGCCGCGTCCACGGCGCGGTGAGGTCTCGCTCCGTGTACTCGGCCGCCTGCGCGGTCGCGACGAGCACGGTGGTCGCGAGGCCCGCCGAGATCGCGAACGCCGCCTCGAGCACGGCGGGGATCCCGATCTCGACGCCGCTCCAGCAGGGCCTCCCGCCGAGCCACTGCACCACCTCGCGCGGGTTCCAGCGCCGCACCGAAGAGGTGACGTTCACGCCGTCCACGTCCGCGAAGGTGAGCCCGGCGGAGCGGAGCGCGCCACGCATGGCGTCGAGCAGCACGGCCGTCTCGGGCTCGCCGAGGACGCGCGCCTGCCGCGTGTTGTAGGCGCCGACGATCGCGACGTCGTGGAGGGGATTGCGGCCGGGCATGGCGGCCGGCCACGCTATTTCCGTTTTGACGGTCCGTCAACTCGGCTAACTTGTGACGCCGCGACTGGCCACGAGGAAGACCGCCAGCGGATGCGGGCGGCGTGAAGCGTGAGGGGAACCATGACCGACACCTTCCACGACGTCGGCTCGATCGACTACCCGATCATCGACGCCGACGCGCACGTGAACGAGCCGCCGAACCTGTGGCAGGACGGCGTGCCGGCGAAGTGGAAGGAGCGCGCGCCGAAGGTCGAGCACACCGAGCGCGGCGACCTCTGGCTCTTCGACGGCGGGCGCGAGCGCTGGCCGGTGGGCCTCACCGCGACGGCGGGCCAGAGCGCCTTCCAGATCGGCCCGATGGGCCAGACCTACGAGACGATGCGGCCCGGGAGCTTCGACACGGAAGCCAGGCTCAAGGACCTCGACGCCGACGGGATCTACGCGCAGGTCCTCTACCCGAGCGTCACGCTGAAGGGCGCGCGCATCTACTCCGAGGAGCGCGAGCTCCAGCTCGCCTGCGTGCGCGCGTACAACGACTGGCTGCTCTCGTTCACGAAGCCGTCGGGCGGGCGGCTCATCGGGCAGGCGCTCGTGCCCACGACCGGGCTCGAGGACGCGATCACGGAGCTCGAGTACGCGCTCAAGAGCGGCCACAAGGGCGCGGTGATCTCGTCCTTCCCCAACGGCTCACTCCTCCCGAAGCCCGAGGACGCGCCGTTCTGGGCGCGCGCCGAGGAGGCGCGCTTCCCGATCTGCGTGCACATCGGGAGCTTCCTGCGGACCGCGCCGGCGTCGGCGCCGAAGGGCGAGGGGATCTGGAAGCCATCGCTCGGCTTCGTGGCGCGCGCGGCCTGGACGAAGGCCGGCGGGCAGACCCTCGACGTGACCTGCGATCTCCTCTTCTCCGGGATCTTCGAGCGGCACCCGTCGCTCCGGATCCTGCTCGTCGAGTCGAACATCGGCTGGATCCCGACGCTGCTCGAGCAGGCCGACGACATGTTCCGCCGCTACCGCTGGTGGACGGGCGCGCACGCCGAGATGTCGGAGATGCCGAGCCGGATCTTCCACCGGAACTTCTGGGCCACGTTCATGGTGGACCGCTCCGGCATCGAGCTCCGTCACCGCATGAACGTCGACCACCTGATGTGGTCGACCGACTACCCGCACAGCGGCTGCGACTGGCCGGACTCCGGCCGTGTGATCGAGCGCGTGTTCGAGGGCGTGCCACGGGCCGAGGTGCGGAAGATGCTGCACGAGAACGCGAAGCGGCTCTACCAGCTCGACCACGTGCCGGACCGCCTGCCGGGCTGAGCGTGCGCGACCTCCGCGTCCTCGATCTCACGCAGGGCTCTGCGGGCGCCTACGCCACCAAGCTCTTCGCCGACGCGGGCGCCGACGTGGTGAAGGTCGGCGCGGTGGCCGACGCTCCGCTCGCGCGCTTCCTCGGCGCCGGCAAGCGCGTCGCCGAGCGCGCGACGCCCGAGCTGCTCGAAGCTGCCGACCTGATCGTCTGCGACTCGGAGCCTCCCTCCGTCGGAGGCGGGCAGGTGCTGCTCTCGATCACACCGTGGGGGCTCACGGGGCCGTACCGCGAGCGGCCGTGGAGCGAGCTCGTCCTCCAGGCGGAGTCGGGCTCGCTCGGCACGCGCGGGCTCCCCGGGCGGGAGCCCTTCTCGGCCGGTGGGCGGATCACGGAGTGGCTCGGCGGCACGTACGCCGCGGTGGCCGCGCTCGCCGCGCTCGTGCGCCTCCGCCGCACCGGCCACGGGGAGCGGATCGACTTCTCGCTCTTCGAGGCGATCACGCTCGCGGGCACGAACTACCTGGATCTCGCGTACCGCCTGATGGCCGGCGCGCCCGATCCCGAGAAGCTCGGCGGGCTCCCGCAGTCGGTCGAGACGCCTTCCATCGAGCCCACGCGCGACGGCTACGTGGGCTTCTGCACGAACTCCCGGCAGCAGGTCTCGGACTTCATGCTGCTGATCGGCCGTCCCGAGCTCCGCGACGACGCCGAGCTGGCGCAGGTCGCCGGGCGCCTCGCGCGCTTCGACGCGTGGAACGCGCTCGTCCACGCGTACACGAAGCAGCACACGACCGCGGAGGTGCTCGAGGCGGCGGCCGCGCTCCGGATCCCGGTCGCGCCCGTGCTCTCGGGCGAGACGGTTCGCAGCCACGAGCAGCTCGTCGCCCGGCGTGCGCTGCGCGCCGCGCCCGACGGCCTGTTCGTGCCGTGCCGGCCCTACCGGCTCGACTTCGCGGAGCCGCCCGAGCCGCGCGGCGTCGCGGCGCCGCGCGCGGACGAGCGCTTCCCGGCGCGCGAGCGCCCGGCCCCGAGCGGGCCGCTGCGGCTTCCGCTCGACGGCATCCGGATCCTCGACCTCACCGCCTGGTGGGCGGGCCCGTCGGCCACCGGCATGCTCGCGTCGCTCGGCGCCGACGTGATCCACGTGGAGTCGGCCGCGCGCCCCGACGGCATGCGCATGGTGGGCGGCATGGCGCGCCACCGCTTCCCCGCGTTCTGGGAGGCGAGCGCGTTCTTCCTGGCGGCGAACGCGAACAAGCGCGGCATCACGCTCGACCTCGGCAAGCCCGAGGGCGTCGCCCTCGCGAAGCGCCTGGTCGCGCACGTGGACGGCGTGATCGAGAACTTCACGCCGCGCGTGCTCGAGGGCTGGGGTTTGGGTTGGGACGCGATCTCTGCCCTGAACCCGCGCGCGATCCTGGTGCGGATGCCGGCCTTCGGCCTCAGCGGGCCGTGGCGCGACCATCCCGGCTTCGCACAGACGATGGAGCAGCTCACCGGGCTCGCGTGGATCACCGGCCATCCCGACGACCAGCCGCGCATCCAGCGCGGGCCCTGCGATCCGCTCTCCGGCATGCACGCGGCCTGGGCCTTCCTCGTCGCGCTGCTCGAGCGCGACGCCACGGGCCGCGGCGTCCACGTCGAGTGCAGCATGGTGGAGGCGGCGCTCAACGCGGCGGCCGAGGGGATCGTCGAGTTCGCGGCGACGGGACGCGTGCTGGAGCGGCTCGGGAACCGCTCGCGCGAGGCCGCGCTCCAGGGGCTCTACGCGTGCGCGGGCAGCGCGCCGGGCCGCGAGCAGTGGGTCTCGCTCACGGCGGATCGCGTGGACGGGCTCGACGAGGCCGGGCTCCGCGCGTGGATCGCGGCGCACCAGCGGGACGCGGTCCTCGATTGGCTCGCCGCGCGTCGGATCCCCGCGGCGGCCGTGAGCGACCCGCGCGTCGCGAGCCTCCACCCGCAGCACGCGGCACGCGGCTTCTTCGAGGAGCTCGAGCACCCGGTGGTCGGGCGCCAGCCGGTCCCGGGCGTGCCGTTCCGCTACGCGAGCGTCCCACGCTGGCTCGCGCGCCCGGCGCCGACGCTCGGCCAGCACAACCGCGAGGTGCTCGGCGGCCTCCTCGGCCTCGACGACGCCGAGCTCGCCCGGCTCGAAGCGGCGGGCGTCATCGGGACGCGTCCGCGGACCTAGACCGGAGGCTCCCGTCGAGCGAGAAGAGCGCGAGCGGGATCAGCTCGAACCAGATGCGGAACTCGGTGATCACGCCGAACAGGATGTTGCCCGCGCCGAAGGCCAGGGCGATGAGCTTGAAAGTCCGGAGCGTCCGGTCCGTCCCCGGCACGAGCAGGAACGCGACCAGCGTCCCGGCGTTCACGAGGAGCGGGAGCCCGGTCGCGAGCTGGCGCAGGTTCCACCACCAGAGGCTCCCCTCGTCGTAGAACGAGTCCGCCGCCATCGTCAGGCCGACCGCGGTGTTCCCGGCGGCGAGGTCGCAGCCGAGCTTGACGAGGAGCGCGCCGAGCAGCGTGACGCCGCCCCACGCCGCGCGCTCCCGAGACGAGAGCTCGAGCGCGAGCGGGAAGAGGCAGAGCACGAGCGCCGTCTCCTTGAACGGCACGCCGGCCCAGACCAGCAGCATGATCTGCCAGGGTGGGCGCCGCGTGTGGACGAGCGCGACGAAGAGCGTGAAGACCGCGAGCGCGGGCAGATCCCAGGGATAGATGCGGAGGTCGAGGCCGGCGCTGTAGCCGAACACCACGCAGGCGTAGGTGGCGAGAACGTGGAAGAGCGCGCGCTCGCGATACGCGACGAGCTGGATCGCGGCGATCACGAGGAACCAGAGCGTGAGCCACTGCGCGATGCCGAGCGTCTCGAGGGTGGGCGTCGCCAGCGAGCTCGGAAGCTCGGGCAGGAGCGGCGTCAGAGCGAGGAGCCAGCGCGCGAGGAGCAGCGATCCCACGCGCGAGCTCCACGCCTCGACCAGGCTCGGGGGCCAGACCTTCTCGAGCGCGTAGAACGCCTCCGCGTTGTGGTGGTGGAGGGGTGCCACCAGCAGGGCCAGATAGTGGAGCGCCAGCGCGAGCGAGAGCGCGACGAGGACCGTCGGCCCGTAGCGGCGCGCGAGCGCGAGCGCTCGCAGCACGGAGCGCGGGGCGGGCGGCATCGGGCAACCATAGAGCACGGGCCTCGTGACTCCGCTCGGGCTGCGCCCTCGCTGCGCGCCCGGCTTCGCCGGGCTTGCACTCAGGCCGGCGCGGAGGCCTCCAGCGCGCGCTCGGGCCCGCCGTACCCCGCGAGGCGTGCGAGACGCCGGCCGAGCTCCGCGTCGCCCGCCGCTTCGAAGCGGAGCGCCAGGCGGTCCGGGTCGGAGCGCAGGACGCGCGCCCAGACGAGGAGCCGCTCGCCGCCGCGCTCGAGCCCGAGCGCGAGCCGGACGCGACCCGCCCGCGCCACCTCCGCCGAGGGCTCGATCGCGATGCCGCCGGGCGAGAGATCGCGCCCGACGAGCGCGAGGATCGGCGGCTCCGCGCAGGAGAAGCCGGCGATCCGCCGCGTGAAGGTTCGGCGGGGCTCGCGGCGGCGCTCCGCGCCCGCCGCTTCCTGCGCGCACGCGGCCACGACCCGCTCGGCCGCGGACGCGTCGGCCGCCGGCTCGTCGGCCACGGGTGCTGCGTCGAGGCGGCGGAGCACGTCGTGCGCGAGGTGCGTCATCTGGCGGTGGACCAGCGAGCCGCGCGCTCCGTGCAGGATCGCGTGCGGGCGCCGCTCGCGGTTTGTGTAGAGCGCCTCGATCTTCGGACTCCGCGACAGGAACGTCTCGAGGCAGGGATGGCCGCGCAGGCGGATCTCGGAGAGGAGCAGCGCGAGGACGTCGGCCTCCGCATCGCAGCCGTACTTCACGCGCCGATCGACCAGCGAGAGCAGGAGTGGCGCCTGCGCGCGTGGCTTCCCCCAGGCGTCGAGGAGCGCGTAGACGCGCGCAGCCTGGTCGAGCGAGCTCTGGTCGGCGACCACCAGGAGCGCGAGGTCGCTCGCCGCGAGCGCGTTCCGGGTGAGCATCCCCAGGTCGCTCTTCGTGTCGATCACCACGAGCCCCTGCCAGCCCGCCTCGACGAGCAGACGGCGGAGGGCGAAGGGGTCGGGCAGCGGGACTGCGGCGTCCGAGATCTCGAGGCTCGGCGGGACGTAGTGGACGCCGTACTGGCCGAGCCGGATCGCGGGACCGAGCGCGCGCGCGCGGAGCGCGTCGAGCAGCGTGGGTATGGGCGCCGCGCTGGGCTCGAGCGCGAACATGCGCCCGAGCAGGTCCTGGTCGTCGAGGCCGAGCACGAGGATCGGGAGGTCCTCGCGGAGCGCGCGCAGGTAGACGGCGAGGTTGGTGGCGACGGTCGTCTTCCCGACGCCGCCCTTGTTGCTCGCCACTGTGATCACGCGCAAAGAGGGCACGCTCCCGCTCCAGCGGAACCTTCTGGGGGCACCCTCGACGCGGCCGCAGCATATGCTGCGGCGAGGCTCCGGCACAACTCGCTTCTGCCCGGCTTGACGGTGGCCGGGCAGGGACCTACCACGACACCTTTGCCGCGCCCGGTACCGAGCTCCGATCCCTTCCGCGACACGCCCGACCCGGCCGCCTACGTCCCGCGCGAGGCGAGCGAGGCCGCGCTGGCCGCGCTCCTGGCGCGGGTCGAGCGCGCGGAGCCCGCGGCGCTCGTGGCGCCGCCCGGCCACGGCAAGACGCTCCTCCTCCACGTGCTCGCGGAGCGGCTCCCGCTGGCGCTCCGGCCGCTCTACGTGCCGAACCCGATGCTCGCGCCCGCCGAGCTCGCAGCCTGGACGCTCGGCGCGCTGGGCTCGCCGGCCTGGCCCGACCCGATCGAGGTGCTCGTCGCCTACGCGGAGCACCTGGCCGAGAGCGGCAGCGCGCTCGTCTGGCTGGTGGACGACGCGCACGGCCTCCCCGTCGAGACGGCGCGCTGGCTCCGCGGCCTGGTGGCTGGCTCCGCCGGCGCGCTCCGTCTCGTGGTCGCGGCCCTCTCGGATGCCCCCGCCGGCGCGCTCGAGGCGCTCGCCCCGCTCGTCCGCGTGGACGCGCTCGCCCGCGCGATGGAGGCGGCCGAGACGGCGCGCTACGTGCGCTCGCGCCTCGCGCAGGCGAGCGTCGAGCCGGGCCAGCGCGCGCGCTGCGAGGCCGTGCTCGAGGCGATCCACGAGGCGAGCGAGGGCGTGCCGCGCGCGGTGAGCGCCACCTGCTCGCGCCTCCTCGCGCGTCGCGGCGACGACGCCACGCGATGACGGCGGCCGTGCGGGCGGAGCGTTTCGCGCCGTGGGCGTTTGCGGTCTTCGCGCTCGCGCTCGCGCTCCGCTTCCTCCACCTGTGGCAGCTCCGAGACTCGCCGTTCCTCGACGTCGAGCTCGGCGACTCGGCGGCATACGCCGCGTGGGCGCGGCGGATCGCGGCGGGCGACTGGTTCGGCAGCGAGGTCTTCTTCCAGGCGCCGCTCTATCCGTACTTCCTCGGCATCGTGTTCGCGACGCTGGGCGAGGCGCCGCTCGTCGTGCGCGGGCTCCAGTGTGTGCTCGGCGCGCTGGCTTGCGCGTTGCTCGCGAGCGCCGGCGCCTCGCTCTTCTCGCGCGGCGCGGGCATCGCGGCCGGCCTCCTGCTCGCGACCTACGCGCCGGCGATCTTCCTGGATGCGTTGCTCCAGAAGTCCGTGCTCGACCTCCTGCTGCTCTGTCTCGCGCTCTGGCTCGCCGCCCGGCTGGCCCGGCGGCCGAGCCGCCGGCTCGCCGCTGCCCTCGGCCTCGCGAGCGGCCTCCTCGTGCTTGCGCGCGAGAACGCGGTGCTGATCGCGGGCGTGCTCGGCCTCTGGCTGCTCTGGCTGCCGGACGTGGCGCGGTCGCGGCGGGCGCTCCTCGCGCTGGCGTTCGGGGTCGGGCTGGCGGCGCCACTGCTCCCGGTCGCGCTCAGGAACTGGTGGATCGGGGGAGAGCTCCACCTCGCGACGTCGCAGTTCGGCGCGAACCTCTACATCGGGAACCACCCGGGCGCACCCGGCGGCTACGTGCCGTTCCGCCCGGGCCGGGGCACCGTCGAGTTCGAGCGGCAGGACATCACGGAGCTCGCGGAGGAGGCCGTCGGCCGCCGCCTCACGCCCGGCGAGGTCTCCGCGTACTGGAGGGACCGGGCGCTCGACTACATCGTGTCCGAGCCGCTCGACTGGCTCGCCCTGATGGCGCGGAAGCTGGCCCTGTTCGTCAGTACCGTGGAGCTGGTCGATACCGAGGACCAGTACGCGACCGCAGACTACTCGCCCGTGCTGCGGGCCGCCGGCTGGCTCGGCCACTTCGGCGTACTGGCGCCGCTCGCGGTGGTCGGCGGCTTCGTGGTCTGGCCGCGGCGGCGCGAGCTCTGGTGGCTCTACGCGGCGCTCGCCGCGTACGCGGCGAGCGTGCTGGTCTTTTACGTCGTCACGCGCTACCGCCATCCGCTCGTGCCGTTCCTGGCGCTCTTCGCCGGCGCGGGCCTCGCCGGCGTCGGGCCGTGGCTCCGCTCGGCGCCGCGCCCGGTGGTCGCCAGCGGGATCGGTCTCGCGCTCCTCCTCGCCGTCTTCTCGAACGCCATCGTCGGGATGCCGAAGGACCGTATGCGCGCGGTCACGCACCAGAATCTCGCGGCGCACTTCCGGGCGGATGGCCAGCCCGCGCGAGCCGCCCTCCACCTCGAGCGGGCGCTCGCACTCGATCCGGTGCTCGACGACGCCGCCAGCGTGCGCCGCGAGCTCGCGGCGATCCACCTCGAGCTCGGCGCGGCGAGCGCCGCGCGCGGCGACCTGGCCGCCGCGCTCGCGCACTACCGGAGCGCGAGCGGCGCGCGGCCCGGGGCGCCTGGGCCGCTCTGGGCGGCGGCGTGGCTCCTCGCCACGCATCCCGGCGAGGCGCTCGGCGAGCCGTCCGAGGCGCTGGCGCTCGCCGAGCGCGCGGCAGCGCTCGAGACGCGGCTCGAGCCCGCGATGCTCGAGACGCTCGCCGCGGCGTACGCAGCGGCCGGCCGCTTCGAACCCGCGCTGGCCAAGGCGCGCGAGGCGGCCGCTGCGCTCGTGGCCCGCGGTGAGCCCGTGCCCCCGCGCCTCGCCGCCGCGCTCGCGAGCTACGCGCGCGGCGAGCCGCTCCGCCGCCCGCACCGGGAAGGCGAGCGTTAGCCCGCTACGCTGCCGCGATGCGCGCGATCGATCTCTCCGGGCAGGTTGCGCTCGTCACGGGCGCGGCGCGCGGAATCGGACGCGCGATCGCGCGCGCGCTCGCGGAGGCCGGCGCGGACCTCGGCCTCGCCGACATCCAGGCCGATGCCCTGCGGCGGACCGCCGGCGAGCTCGCGGCGAGCGGGCGGCGCGTCCACGCCATCGACGCCGACGTGCGCGATGCGCCGGCCGTGCGCCGCATGGTCGAGGAGACGGTCGCCTCGCTCGGACGCCTCGACGTGCTGGTGAACAACGCCGGCGGCACCTTCGAGGCGCCCTTCCTCCAGGTGAACGAGCGCGGCTTCCGCGGCCTCGTCGACCTGAACCTCGGCAGCGTCTGGTTCGCCACGCAGGCCGCCGCGGCGTACTGGATCGCGCACGGCGTCGCGGGACGCGTGATCAACGTCTCGTCGACGGAGGCGCTCAAGGCGTGCCCGGGCTTCGCGGCCTACGCGGCCGCGAAGGCGGGCGTCGTGAGCCTCACCCAGACGCTCGCCGTCGAGCTCGGACCCTACGGCATCCGCGTGAACGCGATCGCGCCCGACTACACGCACCTCGAGGCGCTGGTCGGCGTCGAGCCGCCCGACGAGGCGGCGATCGCGCGCCGGATCCCGCTGGGCCGCTACGGCGAGCCCGCCGACCACGCCGGCGCGGTGCTGTACTTCGCCTCGGAGCTCTCGGCCTGGGTCACCGGTCAGACCCTCGTGGTGGACGGCGGCGCGCTCGTCGCCGCGCGCGTCGAGGGCGCGCTCCCGGTGAAGCGCCAGGACCAGAAGACGCGCTGACCGCTAGCTGTTGTAGCCGGACTCGTCGTGGAGCGAGAGGTCGAGGCCGCGCGTTTCGCTCTCGAGGTCCACGCGGAGGCCGCCGAGCCAGGCCGAGACGAGCCGCAGGAGGGCGTAGCTCACACCCGCCGTCCAGACCGCCGCGATCACGCAGGCGAGGAGCTGTACGCCGAGCTGGCTCCCGATCGAGTAGCTCGCCGGGTCGCCCTTGCCGCCGAACACCGGGGCTGCGAACACCGCGGCGAGGACGGTGCCCAGGAAGCCGCCGACGCCGTGGACGCCGAACACGTCGAGCGAGTCGTCGTAGCCAAAGCGCTGCTTCAGCGAGGTGGCGGCGAAGTAGCAGCAGGTGCCGGCCGCGGCGCCGATCACGAACGCGCCGAAGGGGCCCACGAAGCCCGAGGCGGGCGTCACGGCAGCGAGTCCGGCGACCGCGCCGGTCGCGATGCCGAGCACGCTCGGCTTGCGCCGGATCCACTCGATCACCATCCAGGTGGTCGCCGCGGTCGCGCCCGAGATCTGCGTCGCGGTCACCGCGAGGGCGGCGTTGCCGTCCGCCGCGAGCGCGCTCCCGCCGTTGAAGCCGAACCAGCCGACCCAGAGCATGCCGGTGCCGACGAAGCACATGGTCATGTTGTGCGGCAGCATCGGCGTCTTGCCGAAGCCCGTGCGCGGCCCGACCACGATGCACGCCACGAGCGCCGCGACGCCGGCGGTGAGGTGCACGACGATGCCGCCCGCGAAGTCGAAAACGCCCCAGTTCGCGAACAGGCCGCCCGCGCCGGCCCACGTCATGTGGCAGATCGGGATGTAGACGAAGAGCAGCCAGAGTGCGGAGAACGCGAGCATCGCCGAGAACTTCATCCGCTCGGCGAAGGCCCCGACGATCAGGCCGGGCGTGATCACGGCGAAGGTCAGCTGGAAGACGAAGAACGCCGCCTCGGGGATGGCGCCGCTCGCGGTGTCCGGGCCGATCCCCGCCAGGAAGGCCTTCGCGAAGGTGCCCACGAAGGAGTGCAGGTTCACGGCGCCGCCCTGCATGCCGGTCGCGTCGAACGCGAGGCTGTAGCCGAACGCGAACCAGAGCACCGTGATCACGGCGGTGAGCGCGATGCACTGCATCAGCACCGACAGCACGTTCTTCGTGCGTACGAGCCCGCCGTAGAAGAGCGCGAGCCCCGGGATCATCATGAAGAGCACGAGCGCGCTCGACACCAGCACCCAGGCGGTGCTCCCGGAGTCGTACTCGGCCGCGGCCGCGGGGGCCGCCCACGCGAGCGGGAGGGCGGGCAGGGTCAAGCGGGCCAGGACGCGACGCATGGGCACCTCGCTCTCGGGTGCCGTTCATGTACCCGGACGCCACGCCGGCGTCCACCAGAAACCGCCCGCTTGGGCTGATTCCTGCCGATCGGGTGTGCCGAAAACAGCCCAGCTGGGAGCGTTAGCCCCTCAGCCTCGCATGTACCAGCCGCCCGACACGTTGAGCACCTCGCCCGTCACGTAGCTCGAACGCTCGGAGGCGAGGAAGACGATCGCCTCGGCCACCTCCTCGGCGCGGCCGATGCGGCGGAGCGGCGCCTGCGCCGCGAGGGCCTCGTAGCGGGCCGCGTCCTTGCTCACGAAGCGCGACTCGATGATGCCCGGCGCCACCGCATTGGCGCGCACGCCGAAGGGTCCGCCTTCCACCGCGACGCTCCGCGCGAGCGAGTGGAGCGCGGCCTTGGCCGCGGCGTACGGGCCCTCGCGCGCGTTGCCGATGAACGCGGCTATCGAGGTCACGTTCACGATCGAGCCGCGCCCACGCTGCTTCATCCCCGGCAGGAGCCTTCGGATCAGCACGAAGCAGCCGGTCAGATCGACCTCGATCACGCGGTCCCAATCCTCCTGGGAGTACTCGCTCACCGGCATCAACACATTGATCGCGGCGTTGTTCACCAGGATGTCGATCGGGCCGAGGCTCGCCTCGACCGCGTCGCAGACGGAGGCGATCTGGTCGCGGTTGCCCACGTCGAGCGTGAAGCCAGCGACCCGCCCGCCGAACTCCGCGGCCAGCGCCTCGGCCGTCTCCTTCGTGCGCCGCTCGTGGCTGTCGGTCACGGCGACCGCGGCGCCGAGCTCGAGGAGCCTTCGCGCCGTGGCCTTGCCGATGCCCTCGCCGGCCGCGCCGGTCACCAGGGCGACGCGTCCCTCGAGCTCGCCGTGCCCGGCGCTCAAGCGCGTCCCACCAGCCCGAGTGCGTTCTCGCGCAGGATCATGCGCTGCTCGGCCGCGGAGAGCTCCGCGATCTCCTCGGCGAACTCGGCGGGCCGGGCGAGCCCCTCCGGATGCGGGAAGTCGGAGCCGAAGAGCACCTGCGAGGCGCCGAGCGTGCGCGCGAGGGCCGGGATGTCCTCCTCGTGGTAGGGCGACACGAACACGTGTCGCCGCACGATCGCAGAGGGCTTCTCGCGGATCCGTCCGCCCGGCCAGGGCCCGTTCCGGCCCATGCCGCCCATCTTGTCCATCACTGCCATCAGGTAGGGCACGAAGAGCGAGCCGTTCTCGACCGAAGCGACGCGCACGTTCGGGAAGCGGCCGAACAGGTTCCCGAACACGAGCGCTGCGATCGTGTCCATGATCGGGCGGTCGCCGTAGAAGCAGCTCCACTGGAAGGCGGACTGCTTGTGCGAGGACGGATTCGGCTGCTCGCCCCAGTGGACGCTCATCAGCTCGTTGTAGCCCGACTCGGCGATGTGGAAGGCGACGCAGAGCCCGGCTTCGTTCACGCGCGCCCAGAACGGGTCGAAGTGGGGGTCGGCAGGCGAGCGGCCGAACGCCGGCCCGGGGCGGAGCGCCAGCACGCGTGCGCCGCGCGCGAGGAGCCAGTCGAGCTCCACGCAGGCGCGCTCCACGTCCGCGAGCGAGACGAGCGGCGCGGCGTAGATGCGCTCCTGCCACGCGAAGCCCCAGTCCTCGTCGAGCCAGGCGTTGAACGCGCGCAGGTTCGCATAGAGCTGCGGCACGTCGTCCCGCATGAAGTGCTCGACGCACACGGCGAGCGTCGGGAAGAGCCAGGCGGCCTCGAGGCCCTGTGCGTCCATGAGCGCGACCCGCTGCGCGCGCTCCCGATACTCCGGGCGGACGGCCTCGGCGTGCGCGCTGCCGGCGTCGCGATAGTCCTTCTGGCGCAGCAGCTCGCGGAGCGCGCCCGGCTTGTTCGCGTGCGTGAAGCTCCAGTTCTCGAGGAAGGTGAACGGGCGCTCGCCCACGAAGATGCGGTCGCGCCCCTTCGCGTCGGCCTCGATGCGCACGCCCTTCGCGCGGAGCGCCGCAGGCAGGTGGCGCGTGAAGCAGTCGCGCGTCTCGTAGTAGTGGTTGTCGGCGTCGAACAGGCGGTAGGAGGGGACGCTCATGGCGGGGACCTCCGCGGGTTCAGGGGCGCGCGAGCCGCGCGAGCGGCACCACCTCCGCGCGCGGCGTCTCGATCGGGCCCTCGGGCAGGAAGAAGCGCCAGAACACCATGCCGAACGGGCGCCCCTCGGTGTCGAGCCAGTTCGGGACGCCCGGGTCCTCGTGGGCGATCACGATGCGGAAGCTGCCGTCGGGCTCGAGGCGGGTCTGCCTGCGGTTCAGCGTGACCTGCTTCGTGGCGTAGTCGTAGGTCTGCTGGAACCGGTTCCAGAGATCGACGTTCGCGCAGCGGCACGTGGGCCAGCGCCCGTTCACCACGAGCGCCTGGTCGGGCGCAAGCACGTAGGGCGCCATCGAGTAGCAGGCGTCGAGCGCGGCGAGGCCGAGACCGGCGGGTGAGCAGGGCGCCGGGAACTGGTTCGGCGTGGTGGACACGAAGGCCGGCTGCGCGCGCTTGCCTGGCGGCGGCATCTCGAGCGTCCGCGCGCGCACGAAGTTCGCGACGCGGCGCAGGCCCTCCGCCACGTTCGCGTCGTTCGGCGGCTTCGCCTTCGCGACCGCGTCCAGCACCTCGATCGAGAGGGCGGGGTGCTTGCTCGGGTCGGCGGCCGCGCAGGTCTCGTCCTCGTAGTAGTGGCGGGTGGTGACACGCGAGGCGTCCTTCGGGAGCGCGATCCAGTTGCGCTCCCGCTTCGGGCCGCCGAGGAACACCTCGAACGTGCCATCCGGGGCGACGTCGAACTGCGTGTCGTTGATCACGCCGTCGGTGCGACCGCCCATGCGTCCGTCGTGCGAGCCCGCCTCGATCGTGAGCGAGACGTAGACGGCCCCGTCCATGCGGCCGCGCACGCGGTAGCGGAGGTCGCCGCGGACGGCCGCGTCGAAGTAGATCGCGTCCGCGTTGTCGCCCGTGAACTTGCGCCAGGGCGCCACGATGCGGCGGAACTGCGGATGCTCCGCATCCGTTTCGAACCAGCCCTGGAGCCCGCCCTGGAGCGCGTGCATCACGGCCCGCATGCCCTCGGCCACGTCCTGCGGGCCCTGGATCAGCCACTCCGGCGAGAGGAAGCGCTCGTCCACCTCGCGCAGCAGGTCGAGCAGCTCGGAGAGGGCCTTCCGGGCCTCGGTCGGGTCGGGCATCGTGGCTCCTGGGGCAGGCGGCCACGATAGCGCCGCTACGAGGTGCCGGGCTCCGTGTACGTGACGCCGGGCGCAGGCGTCGGATAGCGGTAGAGGCCGGTGCGCACGCGGATGCCGAGCCGCTCACCGACCTCACGCATCGTCTCGGGGCAAAACGCGTAGCCGCGGAGCCGCGCGATCTTCCCGTCCACCTCCTCGATGCGGAGCACCTGCTCGAGCGCCTCCTTCCCGTGCCGGGTGGTGAAGCCCAGCACGAGCGGCTCGCCGTCGAGCTCCGCGCGCTCGAGCCGCGAGCCCGTGTACTGGAGCTCGGCGGGCCACTCCGGGTGGCCGAACACGGCGCGGTGGAACCAGCCGCCCTCGCGCGGGAAGTTCTCGCGCCCGAACTCGACGCCGCAGCCCACGTTCTCGATGCTCCCGCCGTCGAGCATCAGCGCCACGAGGCCCGGGACGTTCTGGGCGGCGTAGAGCGCGACGAAGCGGTCCACCAATGCCAAGGACGGGCGCGGCCGGCGCGAGGCGGCGCCGCCCTCCTGTTCCTCGAGGCGGCCGCGCCCGCGGTGGAGCGCCGCCTTCACCGCCCCGACGCTGGTGCGGAGCACCTCGGCGATCTCTTCCAGGCTCATCTCGAATACGTCCTTCAGCACGACCGCCGCGCGCTCCTGCGGCGAGAGGCGCTGGAGCAGGCGAGCGCCGGCGTCGCGCACGGAGCCGGCCTCGGCCGCATCCGGCGCGCCGTCGAGCGCGGCGAGCGCCTCCGCCTCGGAGCCGCGCCGCCGAAGCGCGTCGATCCAGAGGTTCGTGGCCGTGCGCAGCAGATAGCCGCGCGGGTTCTGGATGCCATGGTGCACGGAGCCGAGCGTGGCGAAGCCGCGCAGCAGCGTGTCCTGCACCAGGTCCTCCGCCTCGAACACGTTCCCCGTGAGGCGGCGGCAGACGGTGTGCAGTGCCGGGCGCAGCGGGGCCACCAGGTCCACGTAGCGGTGCCACGCGGCGCGCAGCTCGTCGCGCAGCTCGTCGGGCAGCTCCGGATCGGCCATCGGCGACTCCTCTCGCGTGCAAGACGGGCCGCGCGGGCGCCGGGATACGGGCGTCAGTGCGGCGCGCGCGGCCGCCGGATCTCGTAGCACCCCCCGCGCAGCACGCCGAACAGCTCTCGCACCTGCGGGTGGCGTACCGGCTTGCCGCTCTCGTCGGGGAGCAGGTTCTGCTCGGACACGTACGCGACGTACGTGGTCTCGGCGTTCTCGGCGAGCAGGTGGTAGTAGGGCTGGTCCTTCCGCGGGCGGTGCGCCTCGGGGATCGAGAGCCACCACTCCTCGGTGTTCGCGAACTCCGGATCGACGTCGAAGATCACGCCCCGGAAGGGGTGGAGGCGGTGCCGCACGACCTGCCCGATGCGGAAGCGCGCCTGGCGCGTCGTGAAGGCCTCGGGGTTCGGGGGCTGGGGCGGCACGGTCGGAGTATCGCACGCTGCTACCGTCCGCCGCCGTGCCGGAGCCGCGACCGCTCGGACTGGTGGTGAACCCGATGTCGGGCCGCGACGTGCGGCGGCTTCTCGGCCGCGCCGCCCACGACACGCCGGACGCGAAGCGGAACCAGCTCGAACGCGCGGCCATCGGCGCCGCGCAGGCCGGCGCCACGAAGATCCTCTGGACGCCGGACGTGTTCCGCGTGGCGGAGCGCGCGCTCGAGTACCTCCCGATCGAGGCGGTACGCGAGTGCCTCGATCTCGGCCGGCCGGAGACGCGGCCGAGCGACACGCTGCGAACGGTCGAGGCGATGCGGAAGGCCGGCTGCGGCGCGCTGCTCGTGTTGGGCGGCGACGGCACGAACCGCCTCGTCGCGCAGGCCTGGCCCGACGCGCCGGTCGTGCCGCTCTCGACCGGCACGAACAACGTCTTCCCGCAGCTGGTCGAGCCGACGCTGGCGGGAGCCGCCGCCGGCCTCGTGGCCGCGGGCCGCATTCCCCTCGCCGACGTCGCGCGCCGCGCGAAGTGCGTGCACGTGCGCTCGGAGAGCGGCGCGTGGGGGCTCGCGCTCGTAGACGCGGGCCTCCTCGTGGACGACCACGTCGGGAGCCTGCTCGCGCTCGACCCGGCGCGCCTGCGGCTCCTCGTGCTGGCGCGCGCCGAGCCGGCCTCGGTCGGGCTCTCGCCGCTCGGCGGGCTCTCGGAGCCGTGCTCCGCGGAAGACGACTTCGGCGTGGAGGTGCGCTGCGTCGGGCCGGGGGCGGGCGGCCGTGCGCTCCTCGCCCCGATCTCGCCCGGCGTCTACCGCACCGCGCTGGTGGCCTCGGTGCGCCGGCTCGCGTTCGGCGAGACGGTCGAGGCGGGCGGTCCGGGCGTGATCGCCTTCGACGGCGACCGCTCGCTCACGCTCGCGCCGGGCGAGCGCGCCGTGCTCGCGGTCGAGCGCGACGGGCCCTGCGTGATCGACGTGGCGAAGACGCTCGCGCTCGCCGCGGAGCGCGGTCTCTACTGGGACCGGCCGCACGTCCACGAGCCGAGCGAGGACGGCGACGGGCCGGGCTGCTGCTGAGTCCTTGCTCACGTCTCCGCTTCCCCACGCTACTCGCTCGGGACGGGGTCTCCGTGCCGATAGGTGGGCGTGAGCTTCGAAACGAGCGCCTCGAGATGCGCGTACAGCTCGGGGCGGTCCGGCCGAGGTCGCTCCGGCAGGTCACGCGAGTCGGCATGCCACGAGGCGATTCGGTGGTGACCGACCGCGACCCGCGCGGAGGGCTCGGCGAGGAGCTGGTTCCCGCAGACGCAACGGCCAGCGAGAGGCACACGATGCCGGAGCTGTGCACGCTCCTCGCCACCGAGCAGCTTCGGGCTCAGCCGCCGCCCGTCGAGCGGGGCGTTAGGGGCACGGCGTGTCGGACGAGCCAGTCTGCCCTGGGCGTCGAGTTGGACCAGGAGCCGATGATCGAGAATCCCTGCCGGTTGAGCAGGGCGTCCAGGTCTGGGCCCGCCCAGTACTGGAACCAGCGAGCCTCGCCGTAGCGCTCCGACTCCCACTCCGTCCCAGCGCCCGATTTCAGCGAGAGGTGGAGCAGGCCGCGGGCGTCGAGCACCCGCCGTGCTTCGCGCACCGCCGCGGCGGCCTCGTCCGGCGAGAGGTGCAGAAGGGAGGCGCTTGCCCACACCCCGCGGAAGGCGCCATCCCGAAACGGCAGCTCGCGCGCGTCGGCCTGGACGCGAGGACCGGGGAACTCCCCGAGGCCGGCACGCAGCATGCCGCGTGACAGGTCGAGAGCAATGGCGCGCAGGCCGAGCTTGCGGAGCGCCGCCGAGTCGCAGCCGGGCCCCGCCCCCAGGTCGAGGACCGTCGCGTCCGGACCGAGGAACTCCGCGAAACGCTGGAGCCACTGCGAAAGCGGCGCACGATCGCGCGTGTTCTCGAGGAAGCGGCCCGCGATCTTGTCGTAGGAGCGCCGCGTGCGATCGATTCGCTCGTTCACGAGCCGTCCAGCCGCGCTTCAGGCCCCCGGCGTCAGACTCCCGACGTCGATGCCGTAGAGCTCCGCCACGTTCTCGCAGAGGATGCCGCGCTTCTGCTCGGGCGTGAGCTGCTTCGTGTGCTCGGCGAGCATCTCCTGGCTCCACGGCCAGGTCGAGTCACTGTGCGGGAAGTCGTTCGCCCAGAGGAGCCGCTTCCAGTTCATGAAGCCGGCGACCTTGAAGGCGACCCAGTCGTCCTGGAACGTCGTGTAGATGTTCTCGGCGAAGTACTCGGAGGGGAGCTTCGAGAGCTCCTGGCCCGCCGGCAGCCAGTAGCGGTGCCGCTTGTAGGCGTGGTCCATCCGGTACATGTAGTGCGGCACCCAGCCGGCGTCGGCCTCGACGCACACCACCTTGAGCCGCGGGTGCCGCTCGAAGACGCCGCCGAGCACGAGCGTGCCCATGATGTCCTGGCAGCCGCGCACGATCGAGAGGAAGCCGTTCATCTTGGGCCCGCGCGTCTGGTGCGCGAAGGCGTAGTTGCGGTCGGTCAGGATGTGAAACGAGAGCGGGAGCCCGAGCTCGATCGCCTTCTCCCAGAACGGGTCGTAGGCGCGCGAGTCGTAGTCCTCGACGGCCGGGTTGCCGGGCATCATCACGCCGCGGAGGCCGAGGCGCCGGATCGCTTCGAGCTCGCGCATGCCGTCCTCCGGCGTCTTCATCGCGAGCTGCCCGCAGCCGAGCAGCCGCTCGGGGTGCGGCGCGCAGTACGCCGCGAGCCAGCGGTTGTACGCGGCGAAGCAGGCCTCCTTGAACTCGAAGTCGGGGTGGTTGCAGAGCACCATGCCGACAGTCGGGTAGATCACCTCGGCCGCGACGCCGTCCCGGTCCTGCTCGGCCATGCGCGCCTCGGGGTCCCAGCCGCCGCGGTGCATGTCCGCGAAGCGCACGCCGGTGGTGCGGATCTCGTGCGGCGGCTTCCCCGCTGCGGCAACGAGCCCCATCGGCACCGGCGAGGGGAGGCCGTCCACGAAGAAGGCGTCGCCGAGCTTGTCCACGTACTTCATCTGGGGCGCCTTCGCCTTCCACTTCGCCTCGATGAAGTCTACGTACGTGTTCGGCGGCTCGGTGATGTGGGAGTCGGCGGAGATGATGGGGTAATCCATCGGGGCCCCTTCGAGCGACCGCGACAGTCTAGCCCGCGCTAGCGTCCGAAGGAGCCCGGCCTGTGAGCCACGCCGCAGGCTGCGAGCCACGCCGCAAGCGCGGCTGGGAGAGTTCGAACTGCCACCCAACATCGGCCGCGCGCGCAGCGAGGCGAAGCCGAGCGTAGGAGAGTCTCATGAAGTTCGGGGTCATGTTCGCGAACGTCGGGCCCTTCGGGCAGGCGGAGGGCCTGACGCATCTCGCCCAGACCGCGGAGCGCGTCGGCATCGAGTCGCTCTGGACAGTCGAGCACGTGGTGGTGCCGAAGGGCTACCAGTCGCCGTACCCGTACGCGCCCACCGGCAAGATGCCGGGGCCCGAGGAATCGCCGATCCCCGATCCCCTCGTCTGGCTCGGCTACGCCGCGGCCGTCACGAAGAAGCTCAAGCTCGCGACGGGGATCCTGATCCTCCCGCAGCGCCATCCCGTATACGTCGCCAAGGAGGTCGCCACGCTCGACCAGCTCTCGGGCGGGCGCGCGCTGCTCGGCGTCGGCGTCGGCTGGCTGCGCGAGGAGTTCGAGGTGCTCGGCGTGCCGTTCGAGGAGCGCGGCCCGCGCACCGACGAGGCGATCCGGGCGCTGCGCTCGCTCTGGGCCGACGGCCCCTCGAAGTTCGACGGTAGGCACTATCGCTGGGCGCCGCTCGAGTCGAACCCGAAGCCGCGCCAGCGGCCGGGCGTTCCGATCGTGATCGGCGGCCACACGCCGAGCGCGGCGAAGCGCGCGGCGCGGCTCGGCGACGGCTTCTTCCCCGCGCGCCCCGACAACCTGGTCGAGCTGCTCCGCATCCTGCGCGACGAGTGCGGGAAGGTCGGGCGCGATCCCGCCTCGATCGAGATCACGACCGGCAGCCTGCCGACGCTCGACGAGGTGAAGCGGCTCCGCGACCTCGGCGTCGGACGCTTCATCGTGGGGCCGCCCGGCTTCGCGCCCGACGACGTCACGCGCGGCTTCGAGAAGCTCGGCAACGAGGTGATCGCGAAGGTCTGAGAGGCGGAGCCCGGACGGAGACAGGATGCGGAGCGGCGAGTCGGCCGTCCTCTCGAGGCACGCGGGCGCCGAGGCCCTGCGGCTGGGCGTCCAGGCGATCGGCCTCGCGACTTTCGGCGTCCTCTTCGAGACTGCCTGCGAGGCTCTCGCGCGCGGGATCCCGCGCGAGATCTACGCCGAGCCGAGCTTCACCCGCGCCCTCCTCGCCGCGAGGCCCGCGTTCGCGCTGCCGTTCGCGCTCGCGCTGGCCCTGCTCGCCGCGTCGTTCACGCAGAAGGGCCGCCGCCGGCTCGGGTGGCCTCGCGTGGACGGCGTGGGTGGCATCCGCTGGGTGGCCGTCGGGATCATGCTCACCCTGGCCTGGCCCTATGCGGCCCATCCGTACAACCAGTACTGGGACCAGGCGCACCTCCTCGACCGGGGGCTGGTCTTCCTCTTCCTACTTTTGACCCTCCGCTCCCCGGTCTGGCTGCCGTTCTTTCTGCTCCAGATCGTGATCAGCCGCGTGCAGACGTTCCACCCGGTCAGTCTGCGGGTCCCGATCCTCGACGAGGTCCCGTTCCGCGTCCTCGGGATCATCGCGGGCTTCGGGCTCTGGAATCTGCTCGTGGCGGAGCTCGGCCCCCTCCGCGGACGCCTCGGCTGGCTCCGGTTCGCGCGCCCGCTCGAGGTCCGCGCCCTCGTCCTCGCCAGCCTGTGTCTGTTCGGCTCCTACTACCTCTATGCCGGCGTCGGCAAGCTGATGCTCGGCGAGCGGCCGCTCGACTGGGTGACCGAGAGCCACATGGACAATCTCTTCATCGGGGCCTACCTGAACGGCTGGAACGCGAGCCTGTCCGAGGCCACGGCCCTCGAGCTGGCACGCTGGGTCCGCGCGTTCAGCATCCCCATCGCGGCCACGAGCCTCGCGCTCGAGCTCGGCATGCTCTTCGTGCTCGTGAGCCGCCGGCTGACCATCGGGATCCTCGCTGGGATCATCGGGATGCACCTCGGCATCGTCGCGGTGGTCGGCGCCTTCTTCTGGACCTGGGCGCTCGTCGCCGCATGCATGCTCGCGTGGCTGCTGCGCTGGTGGAGCTCCGAGGAGCTGAAGCGGCTCTACACGCCCGCGAACGCCGTGCTCTCGGTGCTGCTGACCGCGTCGTTCACGCTCGCGTTCGGGTGGGACCCCTTCTCGTGGTGGAACTCGAAGTGGACCACGTATCTCGAGCTGGATGCCGTGGACGCCGAGGGCCACGTCTATCGCATCGACTATGCGGACTTCTCACCCTACCTCCTTGTCAGCTTCTGGAAGCAGTACGACAGCTCGATCCCGGGCTGGTACGGGGGCACGCCGTTCCAGGCCGCGATGCGCCAGCTCGAGGCGATCGACCCGGCCGCCCTGAAGGCGAGGAACGACGCGCGCTGGACGGCGGGCCGCGGCCCGACGGAGCGGGACCCGGCGCTCGACGAGTTCGTGCAGCGCTTCTTCGCGAACCACAATCGCAACCTGGGCCGCAGGCTCCTCTGGCTCCCGCCGCCACCGACGAACCGGATGCGGAGACCGCGGAGCGGCACCGAGTACCGCGGCCAGGCGCCGGTGGCGCAGGTGCGGGTGCGCTACGTCGAGGCGTTCTACACGGGGTCGTCGATCGTTCCGCTCCGGAACACGATCCTCCACACGATCCAGATCCCCGGCGGCCCGTAGCCGCGTTCGGAGGACCCGATGGGGAGACTCGAGGGCAAGGTGGCGATCGTGACGGGCGCGGCGCGTGGCATCGGCGCCGAGACGGCGCGCCTCCTGGTGCGCGAGGGGGCGCAGGTGCTGCTCGGCGACGTGCGCGACGAGCTCGGCGCGAAGACCGCGGCGGAGCTCGGGCCGGCGGCGCTCTACCGCCGGCTCGACGTGCGCAGCGAGGCGGACTGGGCAGCGGCGGTCGCGGCCGCGCGCGAGCGCTTCGGCGCGCTACACGTGCTCGTCAACAACGCCGCGATCCTCGAGGTGGCGACGATCGAGGAGACGACGCGCGCGCAGCTCGCGGAGCTCCTCGACGTGAACCTGATCGGCCCCTTCCTCGGCACGCAGGCGGTGCTGCCCGCGCTCCGCGCCGCTGGCGGCGGCTCGATCGTGAACGTGGCCTCGATCGACGCGCTCGAGGGCGAGGTCGGCGTCGCGGGTTACGCCGCCAGCAAGTGGGGGCTCCGCGGCCTCACGAAGTGCGCGGCGCTCGAGCTCGGCCGCTACAACGTGCGCGTGAACGCGGTGCACCCGGGCGGCGGGAACCCCGAAATGCGCGAACCGGCGCTGCGCCGCGTGCAGGCGGAGCTCCGGCGCGGCACGCAGATCGACTTCAAAGGCTCGCCGCGCCGCCCGCTCGGCCGCGGCGTGACGCTCACCGAGATCGCGAACGTGATCCTGTTCCTCGCGAGCGACGAGAGCTCGTTCTGCTCGGGCGGCGACTACGCCGTGGACGGCGCGTTCACCGCCGGCCACATCGTGCCGGGCGCGCCCGGCACGTACTGAGCGATGCGCACCGCGTTCGCGCTCGTCCTCGCGGCCCTCCCGCTCGGAGCGCGCGCCGCCGGCCCGGAGCCGACGCTCCGTTTCCTGCGCGCCGGCGCGCCCGCGCGCGTCCTCACGTCGGAGGCGCTCGCGTCTGCGTGCCCGGAGCAGGTCGTCGCGGTCGCGGATCCGTACTACGAGCGCGCGAAGCGCTTCCGCGCCTGGGCCCTCGCCTGCGTGCTCGAGCAGGGGTTCGGCGCGCCCGCAGCGTCGCTCGCCGGCGAGGAGGTGCTCCTCGAGGCACTCGACGGCTACACGCGCGCGACGGAGGGAAGCGTCCTCGCCGAGCCCGGCGGCTTCCTCGCCTTCGCCGACGCGGACCGGAAGGACGGGGGCTTCGATCCGATCGACTACCGCCAGGCGGACCCCGCGCCCTTCTACGTGGTCTGGCAGGGCGCCGGGGAGAAGGACGTGGTCCGCTACCCGTGGCCGTACCAGCTCGCCGAGATCGAGGTGGTGCGCGTCGAGGACCGCTTCCCGCGCGCCGTACCGCGGGGCGCGGCGCCCGACTCTCCCGCGCGGCGCGGCTTCGACGTGTTCCGCCGGAGCTGCCTCCAGTGCCACGCGATCAACGGCGAGGGCGGGCGCGTCGGCCCGGAGCTCAACGTCCCCCGGAGCATCGTCGAGTACCGCGCCGAGGCGCAGCTCCGCGCCTTCATCCGGGACCCCCAGCAGTTCCGCTACACCCAGATGCCTGCGAACCCGCACCTGAGCGATGTCGACCTCGACGCCCTCCTCGCGTACTTCCGCCACATGAGCCAGCATCGCTTCGATCCGCTCCACCCGAACCCCAGCCCGGAGGCCCCATGATCACGCTCTACACCTCGCCGACGCCGAACGGCCACAAGGCCTCGATCACCCTCGAGGAGCTCGGGATCCCGTACAAGGTCGTGGGCATCGACCTCGGCAAGGGCGTGCAGAAGGAGCCGTGGTTCCTCGCGATCAACCCGAACGGCCGCATCCCCGCCATCGTCGACGGCGACGCGGCCGACTTCCCGGTGTTCGAGTCGGGCGCGATCATGCTCTACCTCGCCGAGAAGGAGGGCTCGGGCCGCCTCCTCCCGAAGGACGCGAAGGCGCGCTCGCGCGTGATCCAGTGGCTGATGTTCCAGATGGGCGGTGTCGGTCCCATGCAGGGCCAGGCGAACGTCTTCTTCCGTTATTTCCCGGAGAAGATCCCGGCCGCGATCTCGCGCTACCAGAACGAGACGAAGCGGCTCTACACGGTGCTCGACGGGCAGCTCGCAAAGCACGAGTGGCTCGCGGGCGACTACAGCCTCGCCGACATCGCGAACTGGGCCTGGGTGCGGATCCACGGCTGGGCCGGCGTCGAGATCGACGACCTCCCGAACCTGCGCCGCTGGGTGGACGCGATCGCGGCGCGCCCGGCGGTGCAGCGCGGCCTCGCGGTGCCGCAGCCGGTGGACTTCGAGAGCGCCGAGGCACGCGGCCAGAAGACGATCGACACGGCGCGGAGCATCCTGCAGCGCTAGGGCCGACTACGCAGGCGCCGCCTCCTGCCGCGAGACGACCGCGCTCGCGAGGAGCAGGCCCCAGGCGAAGAGGAACTCGAACATCAGCTTCGAGCTCTGCGTCACCAGGATGTTGTGGGCCAGCGGCCGCGCTGCCTGATCGGGATGGAGCATGCGCCCGGTGCTCCCGAGGCCACACACCTCCCAGGTCGCAACTGCGAAGAACGCCAACGCGGAGAGGAGGAGGGTTCGACTCAGCCGCCCGGTAGCTCCGAACGAGGGCTGCGTGAGGACCCGGAAGATGAGCACGAGAACGGTGCCCCCGAAGACGAGGTAGAACCACCGGCCGGGCGCAGGGAGCGAGGGCCACGACCACGCAGCGAGCCAGAGGAAGGCGAGCCCGACGATCGGACCCGTGTGCAGACGCTCCCGGATGCTCCTCGCGGCGACGAGCGCCAGGACGCCGAGCTGGAAGGAGAACATCCACAGGATGGTCTTCGCCGCCCCGAACAGGACGGCGGCATCGAAGGTGTTCCCGGCTTCTGATCGACCCGCCCGCTCGAGGAACCGGAGGTAGCCCGGCAGGGCGACGTAGTTTCCGAGCACGGCGTACAGCAGCAGGAGGGCGCCCGCGAAGTAGAGCCAGGTCTCCCGGCGACGACTGCTGCGGGTCACGGCGCCTCCGCGACCCAGGTGCCGTGCAGCGTCACGGGGACGTGGTGGTCGAAGTGCGCCGCCGCGCGCGGCCCGGCCTCCGGGGCCGCCGCGTCGAGCACGGCGACGTGGCTCGTCTCCCGGCGCTCGTCGTAGACGAGCACGAGCACGTAGCCGTCGAGCTCGCCCCCGCCCGGGCGCGGCGCGAAGACGGCCTCGCTCGGGTGCTGGCCCGGTGGCAGCGTCCAGCGCACGAGCTCGCCCCGCTCGCAGTCGAGGCGTCCGATGCCGCGCGCCTCGCCGTCGCTCAGCGTGAGCCAGACGTAGCGCCGGGGCGCGCCGGCGCCGCGGCCGTCGATCGTCGGGAACTCGCAGCGCGGCCCGGGGAGGCGCTCCGCGTCGAAGCGGCCGGTCTTCGGGTCGAGGCGCGCGCGGCAGGCCTCGCCGAGGTTCATGTCGATGACGCCGCCCTGCCGCGCCGCCTCGTCGCGCATCGTGCCGAGAGCCGAGACGTCCGCGTGGCGCACGAAGTCGAGCACGAGCTCGGGCCCGCGCTCGAAGGCGTTCGCGAAGTGCCAGACGAAGAACGCCTCGGTCCGGAAGCGCTGGATCTGCTCCGGCGCATCGATCGGTACGACCACGAGCTCGCTCCCCTCGGCCGGCCGCCAGTCGAACAGGCGCTCGGGCCGCGTCTCGCCCGTGAGCGCCCGGAACAGGTTCAGGCGCGTGGGAGCCAGGCAGAACACGAGGTGGCGCTCGGTAGCGATGAAGTCGTGGAGCGCGGTCGGGGCGTCGAGCGGAAACGCGCCGAGGCGGCGTGCCGGCCCGCGGAGCGGGAGCTCGTAGAGGTCCACGGCCGACTTCGGGCCGAAGCGCATGCCGAAGTTGTAGAACGCGCTCCGCGCGGCCACGAAGTGGGGATGCGCCGAGAACGTGTTCACGACGGCGCCGCCGAGGTCGCACTCGCCGAGCGTGGCGAGGTCCTCGGGCGAGACCTGGAGCGGCTTGCTCGCCTCGAGCAGACCGAACACGCGTCCCTGCCAGACGAGCACGTTCGTGTTCGCGAGGTTCTTCGCGCGGCCGCGCAGGTTGTTGAGCGCGCGCCGCGGGCGCGAAACCACGCTCCCGAAGAGCGGGCGCCCGGCCGCGCGCTCCTCGCGGAGCCCCTCGCTCTCGAGCACGCGGTGCGCGCCCTCGGCGCGGCCGCCGCCGAAGCGCACCGCGGTGAGCGCGCCGTCGCTTTCGAACAGGTGGTAGTAACGCCGCCCGAAGGAGCCGAAGCGCCCGGGCCCATTGCGGTAGAGCGTGCCCGCGAGCTCGGGCGGGAGCGTGCCCTCGACGCGGAGCGCCTCGAAGCCGTGCGGGCGGGGGAGCTCGCGATAGAGCGGCGCGTGCGGCTCGGCGCCGTTCGTGCGGGGACGGTCCATGGGTTCTCCTGCGGCGCGCGGGGTTCAGCCCTTGCGGAGCGCTTCGATGGGACGGAGCCGCGCGGCGCGGAGCGCGGGCGGGAGCGCGCCCCCGAGCCCGATCGCGAGCGCGAGCGCGAAGGCCGCGACCAGGTCGGGTGCGCGGACGCGCAAGGCGACGAGCGCGGTGCCGTCGAGCGCGAAGCTCGCGACGTCGCCGACGAAGCGCGCGATCGCGGCGACGCCGAGCTGGGCGAGCAAGGAGCCGAGCGCGAAGCCGGCGAGCGCGGTGAGCGTCGCCTCGAACAGGAACGAGAGCGCGATCGCGGCGCGCGAGAAGCCGAGCGCGCGGAGCGTGCCGATCTCGCGCGTCCGCGCCTGCACGGCGGCGTAGAACGTGTTCGTGGCGCCGAAGGCGGCGCCGATCCCGGCCAGCACGGCGAGGCCGCCGACCACCACGTAGAGCGCGTCGGTCGAGGCGGCCTGCTTCGCGTAGTACTCCGACTCGACGCTCGCGGCGAGCGCGAAGCGCGGGTCGGCCTCGATGCGGCGGATCAGCGCGGAGACGTCGGCGCCCTCGGCCACGCGGAGGCGCAGGCTCGAGTAGGGCGAGGGCCGCTTCGCGTCGTTCGCGAGCTGCCGCGCATCGACCCAGATCTCGGCCTCGAGCGCGCTCCCGCCTGCGTCGAAGATGCCCACCACGTTCCAGCTCGAGTTCCCGAGCACGAGGCGGCCGCCCAGCTCGGCGCCCGCGTAGCGCGCCGCCGCCTTGCTCCCGACGATCGCCTCGCCGCTCGAAGCCTCGAGCCGGCGCCCGCGCGTGATCACGACCTCGTCGTGCAGCTCGAAGGCGGGCGCCTCGACGCCCCGCACCTGCGCGCTGTCGCGGCTCCCCCAGCGCGTGGTGCCGTAGGGCTGCACGACGAGCTCGGGGGAGACGAGCGGCTCGCCGCCCGGGCCCCGGGCGATGCCGTCGAAGAAGCGCAGCGCCTGGTAGACCTCGAGCGGGAGCGCGCTCGCGCCGTCGCTCGTGGCGCCCTTCCGGAGCACGATCAGGTTCCGGGGCGAGCCGGCGGTCTCGAGGCTCGCCTTCATGCTCGAGACGAGGCCCGAGAGGAGGGCGAGCGCGAGCACGACGAGCGCGATCACGCCCACGGTGAGCGCGGCGCGCGAGCGCCGCACCCACAGGCTCCGCAGCGGATAACGGAGCGGGAGCATCAAAAAACCTCGCGCAGCGTCTCGGCGACGCTCCGCTTCGAGGCGCCGAACGCCGGCACCACGCCCGACAGCATGCCGACGAACAGGGCGAGGAAGACTCCCTGGACGACGATGGCTCGCGTGACCACGAAGCTCCCGAGCGGGCCGACCTGGGACATCAGGCTGGTCGCCGCGCCCGAGAGCGCGAGCGTGAGCCCGAGCGAGCCGAGCGCGCCGGCAGCGCCGCCGCCGAGCGCCAACACGCCGGCCTCGAGCACGAGCAGGAGGAACACGAGGCGCCGGCGGAAGCCGATCGCCTTCAGCACCGCGAGCTCCGGCGCGCGCTCGCGCACCGAGAGGCTCGCGGTGTTCGCCGCGATGAAGACGATCGAGAGGGCCACGAGCACCGTCACCGCGATGGTGATCGCGACGAAGGCGTCGAGCGCCGAGAACATGTTCTTGAAGTACTCCTTCTCCGTCTCCGTAAGCGTCTGCGCCGGCGAGTTGCGGAAGAGGGCGTCGATCTCGGCGCGGAGGCCCTCGAGCCGCGCGCGGTCGTCCACGCGCACGTAGAAGAGGCTCGCGGTGTCGAGGTCGCCACCGATCGCCTGGAGCGCCTGCTCGAGGTAGGCGCGGTGGAAGAGGAGCACCGGCGAGAGATCGTGGGGCAGGATCTCGACGAGCTGGAACTCGAGGTTCACGGGATAGAGGCTCCCGACCAGCGCGATCCGGTCGCCGACCTTCCAGCCGTAGCTCGCGGCGGTGGCGCGGCCGGCGATCGCGGCGTCGCGGCGGGACTGGAAGGCCGCGAGCGCCTCGGGCCCGAGCTCGAAGTCCGGGAACACCTCCGCGATCACCTCGGGCTCGGTCGCGAAGCTCGGGAAGGTCACGCCCTTCTCGACCTCGTACATGCCGCCGTACCAGGTCCAGCTCGCCGCCGCGTGGACGCCGGCGAGGCCACGCACGCGCTGGAGGTGCGCGTACGGGAGCGGGTAGTCGAAGCCCGCCTGGTTCAGCACGACGAGGCGCGTCCCCGAGGACGCGTAGTCGAGGATCGTCTCGAGGCCTTCCGGCATGGTGCGGAGCAGGCAGACGAGCGCGATCGCGAAGCCGATCGCGGCGGCCGTGAGCGCGCTCCGGAGCGGGCTCCGCCGCAGGTTGGCGAGGATCAGGGGGAGGTA
>Ga0187893_10003614_pt1 | contig 30927 bp, 30 predicted proteins | sample MA1701074metaG_FD_139574 | JGI IMG/M metagenome (GOLD analysis project Ga0187893, IMG submission 139574) | White microbial mat communities from a basaltic lava cave in the Kipuka Kanohina Cave System on the Island of Hawaii, USA - MA170107-4 metaG ...
GAGCATCAGCCAGCGCCGCGCGAAGGGGCTCCACTGGACGGACAGCTCGCCGACCGGGGCGGGAACGAGCGTCGTGGCGCGGGAGGGATTCCGGCTCCATCCGGCGCCGTCCCAGTAGCGGTATGCCCCGATGTCGAGGATCGCCGTAGGGGAGACGCGCGCGAGGTGGACGCCGCCAAACCGCCCCGCGGGAAGCCCGAAGAGGTAGCGCTGCCCATCGTGCTCTGTGATCGCGACCTGAGCGAAGTTGCTCGTGCCGGGCCAGCGTGCGCCGAGATCGGATTGCCACGAGCGGCCGTGATCGTCCGAGTACGCGAGGCCGGAGTAGTTCACCTCCCATCGCCCCGGCGCTCCCCAGCTGCGCACGGACATGTAGTGGAGCACCATCCGGCCACCGACGGACGTGCCGAACGTGGGGATGACGGTCATCTCGCTCCCGTTGACCTTGCGGGATCCGAGCAGTTCACGGGCCTGGCCCGACTCGTCGGTCATCATCTCTGCGAACACGAGGCCGCCCGCGGGGTCGGGGTCCGCGATCCGGGCCATGGTGTTGCTCCGCCACGCCGAGCCACCCTCGCCGAACGTGTCCCCGAACACCATGTAGAGGACACCCTGGTGCTCGAAGAGATGTCCCAGATCCGTGCCGTAGACGTTCCACCGGTACTCGGTCGCGTTGCGCGACCCCGCCCCGGCGACCATCGCGACCTGGACCGCCAGTGTCGGGTGCAGGGTCGGTCCCAGGAGATCCTCCTCGAATGCCCGATGCGCCGCGTCGCTCCTGCGTATACGTGCTTGCGCCTCGGCTTGCTGGTCCACCGGTTGCGGCGGCGGCTTGCCGGGACCGGGACCGGCGCCCCTCGGGACGCCGACCATGGCGAGGGTAAGCGCAACGCACAGCAGGCGCACGACCAGAGACGCGCGCATGGAGAAAGACCCGTCCGATCTGCACCGACCATGGTGTCTACCCGAAGGTAACAAGGAGGTCGGATGTACGACTTCGGTAGGGGCCAACGAGATGCACGTAGGTTCGCACGCCCCTGGCAGAGCGTGTAATCATGTAAGAAGACTCCATCAGAGGAGCGACGATGAGCGAGCGTGATGTACCCACCCTCTACGAGTGGGCGGGCGGGATGCCGGCCTTCGAGCGGCTCACCGAGGTGTTCTACCGTCGCGTGAGATCGGATCCCATGGTCGGGCCGCTGTTTGCCAACATGCCCGACGACCACCCGAAGCACGTCGCAACCTGGCTCGCCGAGGTCTTTGGGGGGCCCGCCGACTACACCGAGCATCACGGCGGGTACCCGCACATGCTGTCCAAGCACCTGGGGCTCGGGATCGCCGAGGAGCAGCGGGCGAGATGGGCCGGGCTCATCGCCGATTCGGCGGACGAGGCGGGGCTCCCAGGCGATCCAGAGTTCCGCTCCGCGTTCGTGGCCTACATCGAATGGGGTACGCGGCTCGCCCTCGCCAACTCGCAACCCGGTGCCACTCCGCCACCGGCCGCACCCGTCCCCCGCTGGGGCTGGGGAGAAGCGCCGCCCTATCAAGGCTGATCTCCCCGACGCTGGGCTTAGCGCCTGGGCGCTAATAAAGTGATGGTCCGTCATAGTTTGGGCGGGTCTGTGGGGGTGGTCGTCGGAGCGGTTGGCCCCGACGACCACCCCGAACTCCGACTTGGGGGGGCATACTCCCCTAAGTCGGAGTTCGGCAAGGTCAATATGAGGCGGGGTACTTAGACGGTCAGGATGGTCGAGCGCGTGCCCAGATGGCTGGCGATTCGTCGCAGGTCCTCGGGGTCGCTGGTGAGCACGGCATGCGGTCCTGGTGTCGCCCCGAGAACAGCACCCAGGTGCGCATCGACCACCGAGACGCCGAGGGCCGAGCGGATAGCGGCCGCGTCGTCGGCGGCGGGCGTGTCCAGCGCGAAGTCGTCGACGCGAAGGCGGTTGGCCGCGGCGGCATCGGGTTCACGCCGGTTCCAGCCCGCCTCTACCCGTACGGAGGTGGGTACGACCAATCGCACCGCGCCGGCGCGGCGCAGGTTGCGAGACGCGGCGACCTCCACGACCGCGAGCACGCGCCGGTGCTTACGGTGCGCCGGATCCGTGAGCGCCTGGATGGCCTCGCTGTCCAGGACCACCGTGCGTGGATGCCTCATGCCACCGCGGCGGCGAGGCCAGCGGCGTAGAGCAGCACGTCGTCGGGCCCGGCGTTGTCCTTCACAAGGCCCACCTCGCCGGCGGCGCGCCGCACCAGGTCCGGCTTGGCGGCCAGCGGGTTGCCGTCGACCTCCGCGGCGGCCAAGGCGATCTCTGCAAGGGTCGGGCGGGCGCCGGGATCCGTGCGGTAGTGGGCATCGAGGACGGCCCGCTGGGCGAACGCCTCCAAGGCATCGCGCAGCCCGCGCACAGTCAGCTCCGTGGTGGACGCGACGAGACCCAGCTCGGTCGCGAGGACCGCGGCGTCACGCAGGTTGCCTGGAAGGCGTACGGAGGTGCCGACGGTGTCCGCGGGGGTACCGTCGAGGAGATCGAGCAATCGCTCCAGACGTGAATCCATGCGCCGACTGTACCACGATGCGTACCACCTCAGGGCGGTACGGAGGTTGCGGTAACGATAGGTGTGAAGGTGGGGCATGCTAGGGGGAGTGCAGAGCCCGACGACCTCCCCTGTGTGAGTAGGCCCTATGGATAGGCAGCAGGAGTACGTGCTCCGGACCATCGAGGAGCGAGACATCAGGTTTGTGCGCCTCTGGTTCACGGATGTGCTCGGGATGCTGAAGTCGGTCGCCATCACGTCTTCCGAGCTGGAAGGCGCGTTCGCGGAAGGCATCGGCTTCGACGGGTCCGCGGTGGACGGGTTCGCCCGCATCCAAGAGGCGGACATGCTCGCCATGCCCGACGCCTCCACGTTCCAGGTATTGCCATGGAAGGCCGAGGCGCCTGGGGTGGCCCGGATGTTCTGCGATATCCACACTCCGGAGGGAGAGCCGTTCGGCGCCGACCCACGGCACGTCCTTCGCCGCAACCTCGCGAAGGCGGCGGAGATGGGGTTCACGTACTACGTCCATCCGGAGATCGAGTTCTTCCTGTTCCAGGGGCCGAACGATCCCACCCCCTTGGACCAGGGCGGCTACTTCGACCTGGTCCCACTCGACATCCAGTCCGACTTCCGCCGCCACGCGATCCAGCTGCTGGAGGCGATGGGCATCTCCGTGGAGTACTCGCACCACGAGGTCGCGCCCAGCCAGCATGAGATCGACCTGCGCTACGCCGACGCGATGGCGATGGCCGACAACGTGATGACGTACCGGCTGATCGTCAAAGAGGTCGCGCTCGCCCGCGGCATCTACGCGACGTTCATGCCGAAGCCGCTCGCGCACCATTGGGGAAGCGCGATGCACACCCATGTGTCGCTGTTCGACGGCGACACGAACGCGTTTCACGACCCGTCCGACGCCTACCGCCTCTCCGAGACCGCGAAGCAGTTCGTCGCCGGGCTGCTGGTCCATGCACGGGAGATCTGCGCGGTGTGCTGCCAGTGGGTGAACTCTTACAAGCGGCTCATCCCCGGGTTCGAGGCTCCCGTCTTCGTCTCGTGGGGCCGCAACAACCGCTCCTCGTTGGTGCGCGTGCCGCTGTACAAGCCGCGGAAGCCCTCCTCGGCCCGGATCGAGTTCCGTGCCCCCGACCCGGCCTGCAATCCCTATCTCGCGTTCGCGCTCATCCTCGCCGCCGGGTTGCGTGGGATCGAGAAGGGCTACGAGCTGCCGCCCGAGACGTCCGACAACATCTACGAGATGACCGAGGCCGAGCGCCGGGCCGCGGGCATCGGCCACCTGCCCCGCAACCTGCACGACGCGCTGCGTGACATGGAGGAGTCGGAGCTGGTCGCCGAGGCGTTGGGCGAGCACGTGTTCGAGTTCTTCCTGCGGAACAAGTACGTGGAGTTCGAGGAGTACCGCTCGCAGGTCACCCCGTTCGAGCTCGAGAGGTACCTGCCTATGCTGTGAACGGCGGGTCGCGGGTGAGGGTGAGGGTGAGGGTGGCGTGGAGCAGGAGCGGGGACCAGCGAGGCGGACGGAGGAGGCGGTGCTTGCCCGGCTTGGCCTGGGCGCGAGCCGCGCCGTTGGGCCCCTGCGCAGCCTCGGTATATGGGGCGACGACGGCCCGGCGAAGGACTGCTGGCCAGTCGTCGAGGCCGTCGCCTCCGCGGCCGACGCGGACACCGCGCTTCGCGCGCTGACAAGGCTGGCCGAGCGCCGTCCCGACACGTGGGCGCGCCTGGCGTCGAACCACCCGCTGCTGCGGAGGACGGCGATCGTCGCAGGGGTCAGCGAGGCCTTGGGCGACCTCCTCAGCCAAGACCCCGAGGCATTGGCGGTCCTGGAAGGCGATCTGGAGAGCCAGGACGCCACCACCGTCCGTCACCATGGAGCGACTGCGCTGAGCGAGAGCCCTCAGGAGTCCGCGCTCGCCTTAGCGGGCGTCCAACGGCGGGGCCTCCTCCGCATCGCCGCCCGTGACCTTCTCGGGTGGATCGACACGCCGGCCGCGTCGCGTGAGCTGTCCGCGCTGGCCGACGGCGTATTGGCCGCGGCGCTCGACCACACCGCCCACGGCACCCGGGGCACTCGCATCGCGGTGATCGGAATGGGCAAGCTGGGGGGAAGCGAGCTGAACTACGTGTCCGACGTCGACGTACTGTTCGTACACGACGGCAAGCTTGAGGCGGCGACGGCGGCCGCGCGGCGGTTCTTGGGGCTGCTCGGCGCGCCCACTCCCCGCGGGCGGGTGTACGAGATCGACGCGAACCTGCGGCCCGAGGGCCGCGATGGACCGCTGTCCCGGACCTTGGACGCCTACGCCGCGTACTACGAACGCTGGGCGAAGACCTGGGAGTTCCAGGCGCTCCTCAAGGCGCGCCCGGTGGCTGGTGACCCCGAGCTGGGGCAGGCCTTCATGGCGATGGTCTCACCGCACGTCTGGCCTGACCGCCTCGACGTGGAGGCGGTCGCCGAGATCCAGCGGATGAAAGGGGTTGTCGAGAGCTCCGCCCAGGTCCGCCGTGACGGGCCCCGCCAGCTGAAGCTCGCCCCGGGCGGGTTGAGGGACATCGAGTTCGCGGTCCAGCTGCTGCAGCTGGTCCACGGCCGGCACGACCATGAGCTGCGCAGCCCCAATACCCTGGACGCGCTGGACGCGCTCGCCCGCGGCGGGTACGTCGACGACGGAGACGCCGCGCTGTTCAGCGACACCTACCAGTTCCTCCGGACCATCGAGCATCGCCTGCAGCTCCAGCGGTTGCGGCGCACCCACACGATCCCGCGAGACGACGCGAAGCGGTACCGGTTGGCCCGCGCGACCGGCTTCCGTGACATCAGCGCGGCCAGCGCGCTCGTCCAGTTCGATCGCGAGTACCGGCGGATACAGAGCGCGGCGCGCCGCCTGCATGAGAAGCTGTTCTACCGGCCGCTGCTCTCCCGGTTCGCCGATCTGGGCTCGGACCAGATCGCTCTGGCCGGTGAGCCCGCTCGCGAGCGCCTCGCCGCGCTGGGATTCTCGGACGCGGCGGGCGCGCTCAGGGACATCGAGGCGTTGGCCGGGGGCGTCGGGCGGTCGGCGCAGCTGTTCGGGACCTTGCTGCCCGCCATCCTGCCCGTCCTCGCCGAGCAGCCCGATCCCGATGGCGGGCTCGCGAGCCTACGGTCGCTGGCCGAGCGGCTCGGCGACTCGCCCTTCTTCCTGCGCACGTTGAGGGACAACCCACCGGTCGGGGAGCTGCTCGCGCGGGTCCTCGGACGGAGCCGGCTGGTGGGGGAGTGGCTGGAGCGCCAACCCGAGGTGATCGGCGCGATGGCCGACCTGGCGGGATTGCAGCGGACGTTGGAGCCGGAGGATTACCGCCGGCTGGCGGGCGGGATCGTGCGGCGGCGGTCCTCCCCCGCGGGCGCCGCGGACGCCCTGCGCCGCCTGCGCCGGCGGGAGATGGCCCGCACCGCGGTGCGGGACCTCGGTGGGCAGGCTGGCATCGCCGACGTGATGCGGGAGCTGACCGGGCTCGCCGAGGCATGCCTAGAGGCTGGCGTGGCCCTTGCGTCCGAGGAGGGCGTTCGCCTCGCCATCATCGGGATGGGAAGGCTGGGCAGCGGAGAGCTCTCGTACTCGAGCGATCTCGACGTGCTTGTGGTGTTCGAGCCCGCTGATGGTCGGGACGAGGCGCTGACGGCCTCGGAGCGGTTGCTGCACCTGCTGTCGGACGTGACCCCTGAGGGACAGGCGTTCCGCGTCGACCCGAACCTGCGCCCGGAGGGCCGCACCGGGACCTTGGCGCGCACGCTCGACTCGTACCTCTCGTACTACCGCCGCTGGGGACAGGACTGGGAGATGCAAGCGTTGACCCAAGCTCGCCCGGTCGCCGGTGATCTGGTGCTGGGAGAGGAGTTCGTCGAGGCCGTCACCTCGCTGGTGTACCCGCCGAGCGTCCCCCCCGAGCGGCTGCAGGCGGTCCGCATGATGAAGGCGAGGGTCGAGCGCGAGCGCGCCGGCCGCGACAGCGAGCGGCCAGGCCGTCAACGGTTCCGCGTGTCAGGTCGCTCGCCGGCTACAGGGCCCGCCCGCCCTCCCACCGCCCGCGCGGACCTTAAGCTCGGTCCCGGCGGTCTCAGCGACGTCGAGTGGACCGTCCAGCTGCTCCAGCTTGCCCACGGCGGCGGGATCGAGTCGCTCCGCCGCCCCGGCACGCTGGCCGCCCTGGACGCGTGCGAAGCGGCGGGCCTGCTCACGGCCGCAGACGCGCGTTGGCTACGCGACGGTTGGCTGCTGCTTAGCCGGGTCCGCAACGCGCTCTACCTCGCGGGCCACCGCGAGAGCGACCACCTCCCCTCCGCGTGGGAGGACCGCGAGCATCTCGCCCACGCCCTCGACTACCCCACCGTCCAAGCCTTCGCCGAGGACCTCGACCGCGCCATGCGCCGCATCCGCAAGGTCCACGAGCGCGCCTTCTACCCCTAAGCCTGGATCCACCGTGCGCCCAGCCACCGCAGCCAACTTTCCCGCGTGTGCGCGGGATAGTTGGCGTAAGGCGTGGGGCACGCACTGGTTCCTCAGGTTTCCCGCGCCCATGCGGGAAAGCTGAGGCCAGGCCGAGACGGTTTGCGATCGGAGCGCTTCGATCGGTGGACTCAGGCTAAGAAACCCTGCACAGACCCGAAACTCGCGCGTCAGTGGGCCGGCCTAATCCTGCACTGTGCAGAGTTATGCCGGTATTCCGGCCTAACTCTGCACAATGCGGTGTGACGCGCCATCCGGACCGTACATCGCCCGATATACCCGATTGTCGTCCCCCGCGGCGCCAGCCCGCATGAGCTGCCGTGCATGGATTGCAAGTTGGTCAATGGCTATGGTAAGTGGTCAGAATGGCGGTACGCTTTCTCGGAGTCCTGCTCGTGAGGAGGTCGTGCGTGGAAGAGCCAGTGGTCATGGCGAGCAGGTTCAAGGAGCAATGCTTGGCATTGCTCGATCAAGTGGCCCGGACGAAGATCGCCGTCGTCGTCACGAAGCATGGCAAGCCTGTCGCCCGGCTCGTGCCTCTCGACCAGCCGACAGCCTCGCCGACGATGGGCAGCGTACGGCTGCTTGCAGATGACGATCATGCGTACTTCTCCACCGGGGAGGATTGGGAGGCGGAGGGCTCTCCCGTCGCATGATCCTCCTGGACACGCATGCCGTCCTGTGGTGGCAAGCGGGCGGCGGTCGTCTTTCTCAGCGAGCAGCCCGTGAGATCGCCAAGGCGGACGTTATCTGGATCAGCCCCATCTCATGCTGGGAGATCGCCACGCTGCTCGCAAAGGGACGGGATCGAGCTCGATCGCGAGATCTACACCTGGGTTCGGGACCTATTCAGCGACGAGCGGATCAGGCCCGCGATGCTCAGCCCGCAGGCAGCGGTCGGCGCGGCACTGCTCGGGCAACAGGGCTTCCACGGAGATCCTGTCGACCGGTTTCTGTGCGCGACCGCGCGCGAGCTGTCCGTCCCTCTGGTCACGAAGGACGAGTCCGTCCAGGAGTTCGCTGCCCGAGTAGGCGAACCCAAGACGATCTGGTAACGGGCCACGTAAAGGACTCTGCACAGTGCAGGAAAATGCCGGCTGGCTTCGCGCGGGCTCGGCGGTCAGGTAGTGAGCTGGGCGCGGAGCTCCGTCTTGAGGATCTTGCCGGTCTTGTTGCGGGGGATCTCGGCGACGATGCGGACGCGGCGGGGGACGGCGTAGTCGGACATGTGGTCGCCGACCCAGCGTTGCACGTCCCGGACGGTCAGCTCGTGGCCCTCGGCGGGGACGACGAAGCAGGCGACGGCCTCGAAGGCGAGGGGATCGGGGATCCCCACGACCGCGGCGTCGGCGATCCCGAGATGCTCCATGAGGAGCTGCTCGACCTCGACCGAGAAGATCTTGTACCCCCCGCGCGTGATCATGTCCTTCTTCCGGTCCAAGATCCACACATAGCCTTGCGCGTCCATGCGGGCGACGTCGCCGGTGCGGAACCAGCCGTCGACGATCGCCTCAGCGGTCGCCACCGGGTCGTCGAGGTAGCCCGTCGTCACCAAGGACCCGCGCAGCAGCAGCTCGCCCGGTTGCCCGGGGGATAGCTCCTCGCCGTCGTCGCCGACGACCCGCGCCTCCATACACGGCAGCGGGCGCCCGACCGAGCCAGGCTTCGCGTCCATCTCCTCGGGAAGGAGCATCGTGGCGGGCGAGTGGGTCTCGGACAGCCCGTAGACGTCGTGGAGCCGCGCGCGGGGCAACCGTTCCCGCAGCACGGGCAGCGCCGATCGTGGGAACGGCGAGCCGCCGAAGGCGAGCAACCGCAGGTGGTCCAGGTCGGGAGACCGGAAGGTCGGCTCGCGGAGCATCAGGACCCAGAAGCTGGGGACGGAGTAGGCCCAGGTGATCCGCTCGTCCCGTAGGATGCGAGCGAACTGGGCCGGCGATGCCTCGGGGACGAGCACGCTCGTGCCACCGACGAGCATCATCGGCAGCACATGGGCGTGAAGCGCGCTGACGTAGGACAGCTGGAAGAGCACGGCGGTGCGGTCGTCGGGCACCAGCCCGAGCACGTGCGCGTACGTCGTGCCGCTGTGGACGGACGCCCGGTGGACGATCTGGCTGCCCTTCGGCCGTCCCGTCGTGCCGGAGGTGTAGACGATCTGGAACGTGCTGGCCTCGTCCGGCGGTGACTCGACCCCCTTCCAGGGCCGGCGCGCGGCGTTCAGCACCTCGCCGACCGGGCGCACCTGGCTGGGCTCGATGCCCGCGTGGGCGCCGGCGATGCGGAGCCCCTCCAGGTAGGGAGCCTGACCGAGCGCGAGCACTGCTCTCGAGTGCGCGAGCATGTACGCCCACTGCGTGGGGCGCAGCCGGACGTTGAGCCCCGCCAGGACGAACCCTCCTCTCGCGCACGCGAACAAGGCGACGGCGAGGTCGAGAGAGTTGTGCATCGCCACCGCGACCCGGTCGCCCCGGCGGACGCCCGCCTCGCCGAACCGCTCGACCGCGCCCTCGACCAGCTCGGCGAACTCGCCATAGGTCACGCGGTCACGGCGATCCACGAACGCCTCGCGCTCGCCAAAGCGCCGCACCGCCTGGTCGAGCACGTCCACCACGGTCGGCAACCGCTCGAGGTAGCTCAGGACCTGGGCGCCGAGCCACGGCTGCCGAGCCACGACCAGGCCGTTCGGGGCGATAAAGGATCGCGTCATCGCCGTCATGGGGTGCGGCGCTCGAGCCAGGCGAGGAGGGTGCGGACAGCGAAGCCGGTGCCGCCTGCGGGAAGGTGGCCGCTGGCGTGGGTGGGGGAGAGGAAGGACGGGTCCGCGATGTCGAGGTGTGCCCAGCTGCAGTCGCCCACGAAATGCTGGAGGAACAGGCCCCCCATGATGGTGCCGGCTCCGGCGCCGTACCCCCCGTTGCTCAGGTCGGCGACGGGCGTGTCGAGGAAGTGATCGAGATCTGGCCAGAGCGGCAGTTGCCACAGTGGCTCACCCGCGATGCCCGCGGCGAGTCGCAGCTCTTCGAGCAGGTCGTTGTCGTTGCTCATGACCGCACCGGCGTACTGCCCAAGCACCGCGGATGTGCCCGTGAGCGTGGAGACGTCCACGATGGCCGCGGGCTTGAGGGCTGCCGCGTAGTCGAGGGCGTCCGCGAGGACGAGCCGGCCCTCGGCGCCGGTGTCGCGCACCTCCACCCTGGTGCCGCCGTGAACCGTGACGATGTCGCCCGGGCGTTGCGCGTTGCCGCCGGGCATGTTCTCCGCGAGTGGGAGCAGGCCCGTCACCTGGACTTCGACGGCGAGGTCGGCCAGCGCGGACATCGCGGAGGCCACGACTGCCGCGCCGGCCATTTCCTTCTTCTGGGTTTCCATCGCGGCGCCGCGCTTGAGGCTGAGACCTCCCGCGTCGAAGGTGATGCCCTCACCGGCGAGGACGATATGGGCCGCGGGGTCGGCGGGCCGGTATCGCAGCTCGACGAGCCGCGGGGGCGCCTGCGAGCCAGCGCCGACCGCGAGTAGGCCGCCGAACCCCTGCCCGGCCAGTACCCCCTCGTCCCTGACGAGCACGTCGCAGGCCCCGCCCACCAGCACGCGGACCGCCTCGGCGAGATCGGCGGGTCGCTTGCGGTCAGGGGGAAGGTTCACCAGGTCGCGCGCGGCACAGGTCGCTCGCGAGTAGACGCCTGCCCTCTGGATCCCATCACGGGCGTCCGCGAGCTGGCTGGAAGGCACGAGCAGGACGACGCTTCGGAGTCGCGGGGTGTCATCCTCCGCGACCTGCTTGAACCGGTGGTCAGTGTGGGCGCCGAGCTGGAAGCCTTCGGTGATCGCCTCTATCGCGGCCCGGTTCGCATGCACCTCGGTGAGGGTGGTTGCCACGCGCTCCACGCCTTGGCATGCCTTCGCCGCCACGCCGGCCGCGCGCCGGAGCCGCTCGGGGTCGGTCTCGTCCATGCGTCCCAACCCGACGAGCACGACCCCGCTCACGGCGAGCCCCGGTGCGGCGAGCACCAGGTGTTGCCCGATATCACCCCGGAACGACGGGGTCACCGGGAACTCGTCCAGCCCGAGCGCGTCGAGCACCACTCCCGCACCTGGCCCTTCGATGCCGCCCTTGAAGACCGGCACCACAAGAAGGTCGGCGTCGACCTGGGTGGGGTGGCCGGCCACGGCGGACACGGTCAGCACGTTGGGCCTTTCCGGATAGCGGATAGCCAGCCGAGTATAGGGGTGAGGAGCGCGCGGTCTATGCCGGTCCTGAACTGGCTAGGAGAGGATGTGCTTCCCCACCGGTTCACCACCGGTCATCTCGTAGATGATCGGGACACCCGTCGCAATCTCGAGGCGCGTCACCGCGTCGTCGCTGAGGCCGTCCAGCTCCTTCACGATCGCGCGGAGCGAGTTGCCGTGCGCGCTGACAAGGACGGCGGCGACCTCAGCGGTCTTGGGCACGACCACACGCTCGAAGTAGGGAAGGGCGCGGTTCGTGGTGTCCTTCAGGCTCTCGCCGCCAGGAGGGGGAATGTCGTAGCTGCGCCGCCAGACGCGTACCTGCTCCTCGCCGAACTCTTCCGCCGTCTGCGCCTTGTTGCGGCCGGTCAGTGCCCCGTAGAAGCGCTCGTTCAACTCCCAGGCCTGCACCTGCTCGAGATCGTAGTGGCCAAGGCTGTCGAGGACGATACGGCCCGTGTCGATCGCCCTGCGCAAGGTCGAGGTGAACGCGACGTCGACGCGGACGCCCTCGCCAGCCAGCCGCTCGCCGGCGCGTTTGGCCTCGTGGCGGCCCTTGTCTGACAACGGGCTGTCCACCCAGCCCGTGAAGCGGTTCTCGGCGTTCCACTCGGACTGGCCGTGGCGGATCAAGATCAGCTGGCTCATTGCCCTCAGACGTTAGCAGCAAGGTTTGACGGATATACTTACGGGAACGTAGGTTACGGTTACGTAGGCGTATCACCGAGGGAGTCTGATGACCGAGCGCACTGAGTGGGATCTGCTCGCCGAGCTGGAGCCTAAGGTGGAGGAGTACCTCGAGCGCCACCTCGGTGTGGCGAAGGAGTGGTTCCCCCACGAGTACGTCCCCTACTCACAGGGGCGCGACTTCGACCTCGAGCCCTGGACGCCCGACCAGCCTCGGCTCTCGGGCGTGGCGCAGATTGCCTTCGAGGTGAACCTGCTCACCGAGGACAACCTCCCCAGCTACCACTACGAGATCAGGTCGATGTTCGGCAAGAAGGACTCGGCCTGGATCGACTGGGTGCACCGGTGGACCGCCGAGGAGGGCCGCCACGCGATCGTGCTCCGTGACTATCTCGTGGTCACCCGCAACATCGATCCCGTCCAGCTCGAACGTGGGCGGATGGCGACCATGCAGACCGGCTACGACAGCAGCGAGAAGGACACCTTGCACGGCATGGCGTACGTGGCGTTGCAAGAGCTGGCCACCCGCATCTCGCACCGGAACACGGGCCGGTACTCGGACGATCCCGTCGCCGACCGGATCATGGCCCGCATCTCGGCCGACGAGAACCTGCACATGGTGTTCTACCGCGACATGCTCGACGCCGCGCTCCAGTTGCGCCCGTCCGAGGGAGTGATCGCGATCGCCGACGAGGTCATGCGATTCCAGATGCCGGGCGCCGGCATGCCGTCCTTCCAACGCAAGGCGGTTCAGATCGCGAAGGCGGGCATCTACGACCTGCGGATCCACCACGACGAGGTCGTGTGGCCGCTGCTCCGGCAGTGGGGGTTCTTCGACGTCGAGGGGCTGGACGCTCAAGCGGAGCAGCGCCGCCAGCAGTGCGCGTCCTACCTAGAGGGCCTCGACGCGCTCGCCCGCCGCTACGACGAGAAGCGCGCCGCCCGCGAGGCGGCCGCCGCGTCCAAGACCTGACTGTACTGAGAGTGAGCGGCAAGCTGCCCGATTTGCCGGATTCACCCCTTAGAGAGTTGGTGCCAGCCGGCCCAATCCTGCACTGTGCAGAGTTAGGCCGGTATACCGGCCTAACTCTGCACAATGGCAAGCGAAGCTGTGGCAGGCGTGATCTGAGCCGGCCGCGTCGACCGCGCGGCGGGCAGTGGGCCGGTATCGCACACCAGTGCCATCAGCGCGGATCCTCCGCTATCGGCTCCGCGCTCACCTCTGCCACCGACCGGCCGTCCGTGGAGCGTGCCACGTCCACCCGTGGCCGATTACGGGACTGCATCAGCCTCAAGGGGTCCCGGGGAAGCCGGGAGAGCCCGACGTAGGAGAGCGCGGTGAGGTGGGCGGCCACGATCTCTTTGGCCGGCTCGCGTTCCTCGGCCCACCAGGCGCCGACCCCCACGACCATGCCGACGATGGCGTGGGCATAGATCGGGGCGGAGGCGACGTCCAAGCCGGACTCGGAGAAGAACCCCGCCAGGATGAGCTCGGCCTTCTTTGCCACATCTGACAGCAGGCCGGCCATACCCCCCCTGCTGAAGCCGGCCGGCGAGTCACGGGTGAGGACCCGGAAGCCGTCCGGCTCGACCTCGATGTAGTCGAGGAAGGCGAGCGCGCTGGAGTGCACCTGCTCACGGGCGCCTCGCTCCGGGTCCAGCCGGGACGTGATCATCTCCAGCAGCCGTGCCGTCTCACGGTCGACGACGACGGCATAAAGACCCTCCTTCCCGCCGAAGTGCTCGTACACGATAGGTTTGGAGACCTTTGCGCGTTTTGCGATCTCCTCGACGGACGCCCCGTCGTAGCCATGCTCGGCGAACACACCCTTCGCCACCTCGACGAGCTGGGTCCGGCGCTCGCTCGCCGTCATCCGGCGCTCGCTCATCCCCCGACCGTAGCAGGCCGCGAGGCGGATCAGCTGCTCAGCGTGTCGTGAATGAACTGGGTCTTGGCCTCGGTGTAGGCCTCGCGCTCGGTGCGGTGCTCCGTGGCGAGGCGGCGCTTCAGGCGCTCATAGGCGGTGGCGGCCTGGGGGTCGGCGCGGAGCTGGTCGCGGAACGCGAGACGGTCGAGCCACCTCGGGTGAGACGGTTCGACGAGGATCAGGTGGTGGGTGCGGTGCGCGGGATCGGGCTTGCAGAACCACAGCATCCCATCGCGATACGGCGCGTAGAGGTAGCCGAGGTCGGCGAGCGGCGCGATCGCCGCTCGGGCTTGGCCGAGGTCGCGCACGCCGGCCATGATGTCGATGACCGGCTTCGCGCCGAGCCCGGGGACGGCCGTACTGCCGACGTGATGGATGCCGCCGTCCAGCCAACGGGCCAGTACCGGCACGAGAAGGTCGCGCTCGGCAGCGAACATGAGCGGCCACGCGGGGTCGTACGGCGCGATCTCGATAGGTGCGTCTTTCATTGGGGGACTCCCCCAGACCCCCTGCTCAGCTCACCACCACCTGGTGGAACCCCGGGCCCACGGGGCGTTCCAGCTGGTCCATGGTGCAGTCTGGAGGGTCCTTGTCGGGCCGCCAGCGCTCGAAGCGGGTGGCGTGGCGGAAGCGCACTGAATCGGTCTGTGAAGTCATCTGGTCGTAGCTCACCTCGCAGACCAGCTCAGGGCGGACCGGGGTCCACGACAGGTCCTTGTCGCCCGTCCAGCGGCTGATGCCACCCGGTGCTCGGGCCTCCTCGCCGAAGCTGGAGACCTCGCGCAGCGGCAGGAGCCGCTCGAGCAACGCGACCCGGTTCGCGTCGCCGAAGCCCGAGCAGTGGCCGATGAAGTGCAGCGCGCCGGCCGCGTTGTAGAGGCCGAGGAGCAGCGAGCCGATCTTGCCGCCGTCCTTGTGCTCGCGGTACCCACCGATCACCACGTCGACGGTCCGCCGGTGCTTGACCTTGATCATCGCGCGCTCGCCCTCGACGTACTCACCGTCGAGCAGCTTGGCGACGATCCCGTCGCAGCCCGCGGACTCGAACTCGGTGAACCACCGCGCCGCCTCGTCGACGTCGGTGGTGGAGGGCGTGAGATGCCAGGGCTCGGGCAGCGCTCCTACCAGCTCTCTCAGCCGTGCTCGCCGCTCGGCGAACGGGTGCGTGCGCAGGTCCTGGCCGTCCAGGGCCAACAGGTCGAACGCGACCAGCTGGGCGGGCGTCTGCTCGGCGAGCAGCGCGATCCGGCTGGCCGCCGGGTGGATGCGGTTCTGCAGGGCGTCAAAGTCGGTCGCGCCTTGGAGCACGACCACCACCTCGCCGTCGACGACCGCTCCGTCGGGTAGGGCGCTCAGCGCGGATGCCAGCTCCGGGAAGTAGCGCAGCAGCGGCCGCTGCTTGCGGCTGTCGAGCCGGTCGTGGCCCCCCCAGGCGACCGCGCGGAACCCGTCCCACTTCGGTTCGTAGGCCCAGCCCGGTGGGGGCGGCAAGGCGTCCCGCACCCGCGCCTCCATCGGCGTGATCGGCGGCTCGAAGGGGGTCACCGGTCTAGGTCTCGGAGGTCGACGACCGCCCCGGACTCGAGGTCCCTGTCGAGCAGCCCCCAGATTCCGCGCGCGGCGTCCGCCGGGTCCGCCAGCGCGCCCGCGTCGTAGAGATCGCGGAACTTGCGAGCGGCCGGGAAGTCCTCCTCGCCCATCTGGCGAAGCCGCTCCTGCATCTTGGTGGCGACGACCCCGGGGGCCACGGCGAGCACCTGGCAGCTGTTGGGCCGGCGCCGCTGCTCGGCGCCTACCACGCGGACCCACTGGTCGACCGCCGCCTTGCCAGCGCAGTAGCTGGACCAGCCCTCGTACGGAGTCTTAGCGGCGCCCGAGGAGATCAGGATCAGGTGCCGCTTGCAGCTCAGCTCGGCGGAGGCGGCGAGGAAGGCGTGGCCCAACGCCTGCGGCGCCGCCGAGTTCAGCGTGACGTTGCGCCGGTAGGCGGCCGAGTCGACCTCGCCGGCGAACCCGATGGGCTCCAGGGTCCCCGCGCAGTGCAGGAAGACCGCCCGCTTGCCGTCGAACATGCCGAGCTGCGCGTGCAGGTGCGCCTCGACCGCCCCCCAGGTGACGGGGTCCGAGAGGTCGGCGGGTAGGTGCTCGGCGCTCCCGGCGGCGCCCGAGCGTGAGATATCGATCACCCGCGCCCCCTCGAACGGCACGGTCTCCGCGAGGGCCGCCCCGATCCCCGACGACGCCCCAGTGATCCACACGATCGTCTCAGTCATGGTGGGAATGGTAAGCGCTCCTTGTGTGGAGGATCCGCGCGGTATACCGCGCGGATCCTCCACACAACCGGGCGCTAGGCTTGCATGCCATGGCCTACCGGCTGTTGCTCGACACCTCGAGTCTCACGTACCGGGCGTTCTTCGCGGTGCCGACGAGTATCACCGGCCCCGACGGGCGGCCCGTAAACGCCGTGCGCGGCTATCTCGACATGACGACGAACCTCATCACCGAGCTCGGGCCCGACGAGGTCGTCCACGTGTTCGACGACGACTGGCGTCCCGCCCCGCGCGTGAGGGCCTACGCCGGCTACAAGTCGCAGCGCGCGCCGGATCCCGACGATCTGCCGGAACAGTTCGAGCTGCTGCGGGAGGTCCTCGACGCGCTGGGGCAGCTCGTCGTGATCGCGCCCGGCTGGGAGGCCGACGACGCCATCGGCGTGCTCTGCGCCCAGCTCGGCGAGGGGGAGCGGGCGGATATCGTGACCGGCGACCGCGACCTCATCCAGCTCGTGCGTGACGGCGCGGTGCGCGTGCTGTTCACCGTAAAAGGCGTGCGGCAGATGGCCCGTTACGACGAGGCTGGTGTCGAGGCCAAGTACGGCGTCCCTCCACACCGGTACGCCGACTTCGCGACGCTGCGCGGCGATCCGTCGGACGGGCTGCCCGGCGTGAAAGGGGTAGGGGAGAAGACCGCCGCCGCGCTCGTCAAGGCGTACGGCAGCCTGGACGAGCTGGTGGCCCGCGCAGGTGAGCAATCCCCTCGCCTGGCCAAGGCGATCGCGGAGGCCGCGGAGTACCTCACCGCTATGCGCGACGTCGTCCCGGTGCGCACGGACGTCCCGCTCGTGTCCACGGCCCCGGCACGCGACGACGCCCGGTTGGAGAAGCTGCAAGCCGAGCACAACCTCGAAGGCCCGATCCGCCGGCTTCGGGAGGCGCTGGGTGCGTAGGAGGCTGGTCGCCGCCACACTCCTCGCCGCCGTGGTCGCGTGCGGTGAGCCGCCGGTCGACGTCGAGATCCCTCCCCGCGAGCCAGGCGAGCAGGTTCTCGACCGCGCGGGCATCCTCGACGATCAGGTCGCCGCCCGCCTTCGAGAGATCGCCGAGGGGCAGGACCTCGACATCATCGCGCTGACCTACGAGACACCGGCCTCCAGCTGTGGCGAGGCGTTCCGAGCCGGAGGCGCGTTCGTGCGCCAGTGGGAAGGGGACATCGCGATCGTCTCCGTCGCCGAGCCGGGCGGATTTACGCGGCCGGCGAGCGACCGCGAGGCCTGCTTCGGCGTCCAACCGCTCGACGACTTCGCCGTACCCGCCAGCGTCCGTGAGGAGATCGTCGAGGGCCTCGCGCCAGCGCTTACGCGTGAGAATCGCTGGTCAGAGGCCTTCTTGATGGCGGCGGACCGCTTAGCCGCCACCCAGCGCGAGTAGCAGCACCAGACCAAGGGCCACGATCGCGGCGCCGGCTCTCAAGGTGGCCAGATGAAAGGCCTGCCGGAACGGCTCGGCGGCGTCCGCTCGGGTGCGGGGCCATTCCGCGGTCGACGGGCGTCTGGCGACGCCGTGGCCTTGCAGCGTCCGGTTGTAGGCCGCCCGCCGGATCGGGTCGCCGAGGACGTGCCACGCGGCGTTCGCGAGGCGGGCCCGCTCGGCGGCGTCGTCGTCGCCGGGCCGCCGGTCCGGGTGGGTCGCCCGCATCACGGCGAGGTACGCCGCGCGGACGGCCGCCTGGTCGGCATCGGGGTGGACACCGAGCACCGCGTAGTGGTCAAGAGCCATCGGCGGACAGGGTAGCGGATTGCCGACCCGCGCCGCTGCATTCGGTTAGGCTGTCTTCTAGCGACGGGCAACAAGGAGGGCGGGATGAAACACATAATCAAATCATGCATGGCCGCGGCATCTCTCATGGTCATGCTCATGGCGGCAGCGTGCGGCGGCGATGATGGCGCAGCCGTGCGGCAGATCGACGAAGGGACCGAGGGCCCGGCCAGCGCGTCCGCGTCCGGGTCGGCGTCCGCGTCCGGCACCGCCGCGCCGGCGATCGATCCGGCGACCGCCGACACGACGGTCCCGGTCACGTTGACGGAATGGACGGTCACTCCCGAGTCCGCCGCGACCGAAGAGGCGACCGAAGAGGCGACCGAAGAGGCGACCGAAGAGGCGACCGAAGAGGCGACCGAGGCCGCCGTCGAGGTCCCCGCGGGCGTCATCGCGTTCGAGACGACGAACGGGGGCAGCGTCCCGCACGAGCTCTATATCGCGCTGGCCGACAGCGCCGAGGCGCTTCCCACCACGCCCGAGGGAGCGGTCGACGAGGCGCAACTGCCCGAGGGCACGTTCATCGGCGAGATCGAGGGGTTCGAGCCCGGCATGACGATGACCGCCGCCTTCGAGATGGCCCCAGGCACCTACGTCCTGTTCTGCAACATCAACGACGACACCGGCGTGCACTTCGCGGAGGGCATGCACACCACATTCACCGTGACGTAAGGCGCGAGCCGAGGGCCAACAGCCCCACCAGCGCCACTGCCCAGGCCCAGTGCAGCGGCCAGGTCCATGCGTTCTCGGCGACGTAGTCGGGGAGCGCCCACTTCCAGGCCTGGTAGAGGGGATTGGCGGTGCGCCAGAAGTCGACGATGAGGGTGAGCCGGCCGGTGCTCGTCTCCACGACGAGCCATCCGTAGGAGACGATCCCCACCAGCCCGGCCGCGGTGAACAGGCTCCAGGCTCGGACCCGGTCGACCCACCACGCCACGGCGATGACGACGAGGCCCAGGATCACCACGATCTGGCGACCCGGCACCCAATAACCCTGCGCGGTCAACGCGACGAACGTCGCGTTGAGCCAGCCGGCGGCGACCGGCGCCACGATGACCGGCCAGCCGGCTGGCCGTTGCCGCAGCAGGGCCGCGACCGCCGGTACCGCGAACAGCCAGGCGGGCTGCCACGCCGCGATCCCGAACTTGCGCCCCATCAACAGGCCGACGAGGCGTTGGCCGCGGCCGACGTAGTCCGGGTGAAACCCCACGACGCCGAACTCACCCGTGACGAAGTGGTCCCCGGCGGCGTACGGGGTCCACCCACCGTAGACCGCCTGGTGAAGGCCGAGGAACACGAGCCCCGCCGCCGCCAGCCCGGCTCCCAACCCCATCGCCCCGGCGCGGTCGCCGCGCCGCCACAGCCGCACCAGGCCGATCGCCGCGAGCGCCCCGGCCACCGGCACGTACTTCACCGCAAGCCACGGCAGCGCGACGACGCCCGAGCCGAGCAGCCACAGTCCCCCGCGCTTCAGTGGTCCGGTCAGCGCGCCCGCGCCGGCGACAACCACGAGCGCGGCCACAAGCTCGGGGTAGACCTGGTGGCCGTAGGCGGCCAGCGGCAGCGACGCGCCGAACACCACGACCGCCAGGGTGGCCACCCCCACCGAGACGCCGAAGCGGCGGACCGCCACCCACAACGTCGCCGCTCCCAACAGCCCCGCGATAGCCGCGAGCGTGAGCTTGCCGCCCACCCAACCTCCGGCGGCGACCGCGGGGGCGAGGAGCAGCGGGAGCAGGGGATCGTGTGGGCTGACGCGGCGCCCGCCAGGCAGCGGCTTCGTCTGCTCGGGCAGCTGGGCCTCGTGGAACGGGCGCCAGCGCTGAGCCGCGAGCTCGTCGGCGATGTCGAGGTCTCCGTCCTCGGCGATCGAGATCGCGCTGAGCAGGTACTGCGGCTCGTCGGCCGTGACCTGGGCGCCATAGGTCGCCCGGCACCACAGGCCCGCCGCCGCCGCCAGGGCACAAAGCAGCCCGGTAACGAGCAGCCGCGCGCCCCCGGCCTTATGGCCAGGGTTCGGCACGTATACGTGCCGAACCCTGGCCATAAGAAGATTTCCCTGCGGCTAGGCGGCGACGAGCCCGCTCTCCCGGATCATTTGTGTGGTCCGCTCGTAGCCCTCGCCGAGCTGGCCGAGGTCGACGTTCGGGAGCTGGATCTCGCCGAGGTCCGGGATGTCGGTCGCGGGTGGGACGCCCTCAACCAGCGGGTACTCGAACGTCTCGTCCGCGAAGTACCGCTGGGCGCCCTCCGACAGCAAGAACTCGATGAAGCGGGCGGCCGCCTCGGGCTGGTCGGAGGTCCTGAGCACGCTCGCGGTCGTCTCGAGCAGGACCGAGCCGATGTCGCCGTCAGGGAACACGTAGTTCCGGCTTGGCAAGCTGGGGTCCTCAGCCAAGAAGCGCTCGTTGTAGTAGTGGTTGACCAGGCCCAGGGGGATCTCCCCACGGCTGACGGCCTCGACGATCGCGTTGTTGTTCGCGTAGGTCGGCGATCCCTGGACGGCCATCGCTCGGAGCCACTGCATCGTACGCTCGTCCCCCTCGACCTGGCGCATCGCCGTGACGAAGTCCTGGAACGACGCGTTCGTCGGCGCGATGCCCACCCGGCCGGCGTACTCAGGGGCCGCGAGATCGAACACCGACCGGGGAAGGTCCGACTCCGCGACCAGCTCTGAATTATAGACGAGGACACGGAGCCGCGCCGTCAGCCCGACCCACTCGCCGTCCGGCCCGCGGAACCGCTCCGGCACGGCACCCAGCTCCTCGGCCGGCAGCGGGGCGAGCATCCCTTGGCTCAGCAAGAACCCGGTCGCGCCCGGCGCCTGGGAGATGAACACGTCGGCCGGCGATCGGTCGCCCTCCTCCGCGAGGGTGATGGCCAGCTCTTGCGTCGTGCCGTACTTCACCGCGATCGGAGTGTTCGTCTCCTCGCTGAAGCGCATGAGCAGCGGATCGATCAGCTCGCGCGTACGGCCGGAGTAGATGACGAGCTCGCCGTCACCGCCGCCGAAGGCGCCGCAGCCCGTGGACAGCAGCGTGAGCACAACTATGAGAGGAATTATCCGCTTCATAAGTCCCGCCTCGAAGACCCGTACTATTGAAGTAAGCTTCACTGTACCGGCTGGGGCACGAGAGGGCGGGAGCGAAGCGGGCTGGGAGCTCAAGATGGGCGGACCGCGGTGGCTGTGGATCGGGGCGGCGCTTCTCTGCGCCGCGGTCGTGGCACTCGTGCCAGCGGTCGACCTTCCCGCGCTCGCGTCCACGTGGCGAGCGGCGGTCGCCGACCCCACGGGCGTCGCCGTGGTACTCACCATGTCCTGCTCGGCGTTCATGCTGCGAGCGGTGCTCTTCAGGCGGGTACTGCCCGCTGTCTCATTCGGTCACAGCCTCGCCGCCATCCACGTCTCGCTCGCGGGCAACAAGCTGCTCCCGTTGCGGCTCGGCGAGGCGCTCCGCGTGACGAGCGTCGTGCGGCGGACGGGGGTGTCCCTCGCCGAGGCGACCGCCTCGACCGTCGTCCTGCGGGGCGCGGACGTCCTCGCGGTCATCGCGATCGCCGCCCTGCTGGGGCCGCACGTCCTCGCTGGCTCGCCGGGACTCCTCGGGATGCAGGTGTGGATCATCGCGCTGCCAGCCTGTGCCGCGGTCCTCGCAGCGATCTGGTGGGTGCGCCGCCTCAGCCGCCTCCGGATGCCCGCCTTGGGCGTTGGGGTCGGCGCCGTCGTGGCGTGGTGCCTGGAGAGCGGCGTGATGTGGCAGGCGGCGCGGTGGGCCGGTATCCCGCTGAGCCCGGTCGAGGCCGTGCTCGTCACCTCGCTGGTCACCGTGGCGCAGGTCGCCGCGATCGCACCCGGAGGGCTGGGGACCTACGAGGCCGCGGCGGTCGGCGCGCTGGTCGCGGGGGGAGCCCCTGCCGGCGCGGCGCTCGCGGCCGCCCTGGCCGCGCACGCGGTGAACACCGCCTACGCCCTGGTAGCGGGCGCGGTCGCCGCGGTGGTCCCCGCGCCGAGCCTGCTCGGGCGCTGGCGGTTGCCACGCGCCGCTCCATGCCCGCGCCCCCCTGTCGACGCGTCGGGGCACGTGCTCCTGTTCCTCCCCGCGCACGACGAGGAGGCGAGCGTGGCGCACGTCGTCCGCCACGTCCCGGCCGCGGTCTGCGGCCGGCCGGTCCGTTGCCTGGTGGTCGACGACGGATCGACGGACCGGACGGCGGCGCTCGCCAAGCATGCGGGTGCCGAGGTCATGGTGCTTGGGGAGAATCAGGGCCTCGGCGCCGCGGTGCGCCACGGGCTCGCCGCTGGCGTCGCCGAGGGCGCCTGCGCCGTGGCCTTCTGCGACGCGGATGGCGAGTACGCGCCGTCCGAGCTCGAGCGTCTCGTGGCACCGATCCTCGCCGGGGACGCCGACTACGTCGTCGGCTCGCGCTTCGCGGGGCACATACGGCGCATGCCGCCCCATCGCCGCCTGGGCAATCTTGCGCTCACGAGCGTGCTCCGCTATGTCGCCCGCGCGCCGATCACCGATGGTCAGAGCGGGTACAGGGCATTGTCCGCGGCCGCCGCCGCCGAGGCCGAGATCCTGCACGACTTCAACTACGCGCAGGTGCTCACGCTCGATCTGCTCGCCAAGGGCTTCCGCTACGCCGAGGTTCCCATCAGCTACGGGTTCCGCGAGACCGGGAGGTCGTTCGTGCGGCTGGGCCGCTACCTCCGCTACGTTGTCCCGGCCGTCTACGCCGAGCTCAATCGATGCCGCATCGTGCAGAGTAAGTCCGGTATACCGGACTAACTCTGCACAGTGCAGGGAAAGCGGGGAAGGTGGAGCCTTGAGGCAGACCCACCTCCTGGTGGCTGGAGCCGGTCCCGCTGGGGCCGCCGCGGCACTCCACCTCCTCCGCCGCCGCCCAGGCGCGCGGGTCCTCCTGCTCGACAAGGCCGCCTTCCCACGGGACAAGGTGTGCGGCGACGCGATCAGCCCCGACGGGGTCGCCGAGCTGCAGCGGCTCGGCGCCAGGTCGGCGCTCGAGGGCTACGCGCCGCTCGCGGACGTTCGCGTCCGCTCGGCGGGCGGGCGTGAGGTCGCAGGCACCGCTCCCCAGCCCGGCTACGTCGTCCCCCGGCAGGTGTTCGACGCGCGGCTCGTGGCGCTTGCCGTCGCGGCGGGCGCGGAGCTGCGCGAGGCCAAGGTCCGCACCGTCGAGCGAAGCGATGTGGGGGTCGTCGTGAACGGCCGGTACGGCGCTCCCGTGCTCGTCGCCGCCGACGGCGCCAACTCGACCGTCCGCCGCCAGCTCGGCATCAGGCCGAACCGCCAACGCCATGTCGGCATCGCGCTCCGCGGCTACGCCCCGATGTCCGGGCCGCCCGAGCTAGAGCTGCGATGGGTCGCGGCGGGAGGGCCGGCGTACGCGTGGTCGTTCCCCGTTGACCATGACACGCGGAACGTCGGGTTTGGCCTTCTCGCCAGCCGCGACACCAGCCGGGCGCGGCTCGAGGAGCATCTGCGGCGAGCGCTGCCGTGCGCGAAACCGGACGCGGCGACCCTGAAGGCTCACCTACTGCCCATGTCGTCCGACCGGCCGTGCCCCTACCGCGGCAGGGTGCTGTTCGCCGGAGACGCGGCGTCGCTGGTGAACCCGCTGACCGGGGAGGGAATCTTCTACGCGCTGCTCTCGGGGCGGCTGGCGGCCCAAGCCGCGATCGACACCCTGATCGGCACATCTGGAGCGCCCGGCCCGCGCTATGCGACGCTGCTCCAGCGTGCGCTGGGCCGCCATTTTCGCCATACCGCGCTGCTGTCCCGGCTCGCGGTCTGGCCCGGCGCGACCGACCTGCTCGTCACCGCCGCCCGCGACCCGGCGGTACTCGACACGGTGGGCGACCTCGCCTTCGGCAAGGGCGTGATCACCCCAGCCGTCATCGCGCGTGTGGGCGCGGGGTGGCTCCGCCAGCTTGGTTAATGTGGAGGATCCGCGCGGTATACCGCGCGGATCCTCCACATTTCAGTCCTCCACCACGTACGCGGCGAACTCGGCACGCGCGGCGGCCCAGGCGTCGTCGTCGAAGCCGCCGCCAGGGCGCAGGGCGCCGGCCGCCGCCCGCGCCATCGCCAGGGCGTGATGGGTGTTGACGTGGGCGAACAGGCCTTGGCGGCCGAAGGTGAGGAGGCGTGGCTGGGCGGCCGCCCATGCGTCCAGGGTGGCGAACGCGTCCTCGTAACCGGCTCGGTAGACGGGATAGGCGAACGGGATCCGGCGTACCTCGACCTCTTGGGGCTGGGCGGCCGGAAGGACCACGCGGCGCAAGCCCTCGACCACAAGGCGCCCCAGCTCCTCGTCGGTCGATCGCCACAGGCCGTCGTCGCGGGAGCATGGCAGCTCCGCGCACAGCACGGTCCGCCCCGCGGGGTCGTCCCCGCTGCGGTAGTTCTTCGGCTCGGACACACGGGTCACTGGAGTGGACGAGCCGGGGAGGTAGTGGGCGTCGAACGGCGTGTACCGGTCGACATCGAGAACCAGGTACACGAGCAGCATCGCGCGGAACGTCAGCTGGCCCGCGGCGGCGCGCACCGCCGCCGGCACCCCGGTTGCGTGCCGCGCGAGCGCGGGGACCGGCAGCGTCGACCACGCCCGTGCCGCATGCACAGCCAGCCCTGAGGTGGTGCGCACGCGCACCCCGTCACCGGCGAGATCCAGCCCGGTCACGGTCTCGCCGTACCGCAGCTCGGCGCCCGCGGCCGCCGCCGCGCCGGCGAGCACCTCACTGATCCGCCCGAACCCACCGCGCGGGTAGAAGAACGTCGACTTGCCCTCTCGCGCTCCCCGCAGGACGCGGTGCAGCAGGCGCGCCGGCGAGTCCGCGCTGACCCGGCGGCGAGCCTGCTCCCCAGAGAGCTCGGCCGGGTCGACCCCCCAGATCTTGCGGGCGTAGGGAAAGTAGAACCGGCTGCACATCGTCGGTCCCAAACCCGCTCGCAGGACAGACGCGAACGTGTCGGACCCGACGGAATCTTGGCGAGATCGTCGAAGCGGCGCCGCCAACGCGTCGAACGCCGCCGCCGCGGCGAAGCCCGGCGGCAACCGCCTCACCAGGTCGCCGGCCCGTAGCGGGAACCCGATCCAGCGGTTGGCCAGGCGGATCCGGCCGTTGCGGGGGCGCTCCTCTAGCTCGTCACCGAGCAGGTCGCGCAACGTCGCAAGGATCGCGGGATCCGTTGCCGGGTGCAGCCGGTGACTGCCGTGGTCGACGCGCATGCCTCCCACCTCGAAGCTGCCGGCTAGCCCACCTGGCACGGCCGAGCGCTCGAGCAGCACGACGCGCCTGCCCGCCCGGGCGGCGAAATACGCGGCCGCCACACCCGCGGGCCCGGCGCCCAGCACGACAACATCGGTCACGAGGATCACCCCAGAATGGCGAGGGCCCAGTCTTTCGACCGGGCCCTCATGACGCGCGGCGCAGTGTTACGCCGCCGCGCCGAACTCGTGTTGCAAGCGGACGAGCGCTTGCGTCTCGATCTTTCGCACGGATTCGCGGGACAGACCGAGCTCCCGCCCCAGTGCGTCCAGGGTGAGCGCTTGACGACCGTCCAGACCGTACCGGCGCTGGAGGACGTACCAGCTGCGCTTGTCGAGGCGCTCTTCCGCGATCTGGAACAAGCCCTCCAGGAAGTGACGCTCGACGACCTCGTCGGCCGGTGAGTCCTCGGCGACCGCGACGAACTCCCCAAGGTCGCTCGCGTCGCTGTCATAGCCGATCGGGCGGTCGAGGGACGTCATCGAATGGTCGCCGGCCAGTGCGCGCCGCACCTTGGCCGGGGTCAGCCGGGTGGCCTCCGCGAGCTCGTCGATCGTGGGCTCCCGCCCAGTCTCGGACTCGAGCCGCGCCGAAGCGGCCCGTACCTTCACGAGCGCGTCGTGCAGGGCGACCGGCAGGCGGATGGTCCGCTCGCTGCCGGCGACGCCACGCTGGATGGCCTGGCGGATCCACCAGGTCGCGTAGGTAGAGAACTTGTAGCCCCGGCGCCAGTCGAACTTCTCCACGGCGCGGAGGAGCCCCAGGTTCCCCTCCTGGATCAGCTCCCCGAGGTCCAACGTCGAGCGCTTGGAGAACTGCGCGGCCACGCTGACCACCAGCCGCAGGTTGGCCGCGACGAAATGATCGAAGGCCGCCTGCCCCTCACGGACCGCCCGCTCGAGCTCTTCCCGGTGCTCCTCAACGCCCGGGCACGCCGCGTTGAGCGTGCCCCGCGCCTCGTTGCCCGCCTCGATCGCCTGGGCCAGGCGGATCTCGTCCTCCGCGGTCAGCAGCCGGACCTTGCCCAGCTCGCTGAAATAGAGGTCGAGGAGGTCGTCCGGCACCTTCATCCGCAATCGCCTCCCAACCCATACCCCTGTGCGGCGAATCACATATACCCAACACCCGAATCCAGCGAACTGTTCCCGGCGGGCTTGCTTACTCACCGGTATAGACGCACGATCACCGCCCGGAGTTGCGAGGTTGTTCCAGCTGATCCGGCACCGAGAACCGCCCCAACTTCGACTTCGGGGCACATGCGCCCCGAAGTCGAAGTTGAGGGCGGTCAGAACTACGATCCCCGCTATGAACCCCCTTCTTGCTGAGCTGGGCGGCTACCCGTTGGCCGCGTTTCAGGACCTGGCGCGCGCGATGCGGGCGGAGGGCGCCGCGCTGCACGATTTCTCGATCGGAGATCCGGTCGAGCCGACACCGCTGGCCGTGCGGCGTGCGCTTGCGGCGGCGATCCCCGAGGTGAGCCAGTACCCGACGGCGGCGGGCCCGCTCCAGCTGCGTGAGGCGATCGCCGGCTGGGTCGCGCGCCGGTTCGGGGTGCGGGTGGACCCGGACCAGCACGTGCTGCCGACGGCGGGAAGCAAGGAGGCGGTGTTCCACCTGCCGCTGGGGATCCTCGACCCGTCCGGTCCCCGCCGCGCCGTCCTGTGGGGCGATCCGGGGTATCCGGTGTACGGCCGTGGCCAGCGGTTCGCGGGTGGTGACAGCGACCCGGTGATCCTCGAGGACGGCAGCGGGTGGAGGCTTGAGCTCGGCGATCTCGACCCCAGGCGCCTCGACCGCGCCTGCCTCGCATGGCTCAACTACCCGCACAACCCGACCGGCGCCGCCGTCGACCTCGACTACTACCGCCGCGCCCTCGATACCGCCCGGGCACGCGGGATCGTGCTGGCCAGTGACGAGTGCTACTGCGATATCTATCCCGAGGACGCCCCGCCGCCGCCCTCGGTGCTGCAGGCGGCGGGGAATGACCTGACCGGCCTCGTCGTCGCGTTCAGCCTGTCGAAGCGGTCGGGCATGACCGGGTACCGCTCGGGTGCGCTGGTCGGCGACCCCGAGCTGATCGCCGCGCAGCGGCTCCTGCGCCCGAACATCGGCACGGCCTCGCCGGAGTTCGTCCAGCTGGCGTCCATCGCCGCCTGGGACGACGAGGCGCATGTCTCCGAGCGGCGGGCGATCTTCCACGCGAAGCGGCAGGTGATGCTCGACTTCTTCGACGAGGTCGGCATCCGCGTGTCGGGCAGCGAGGCGACGTTCTACCTGTGGATGGCCGCGCCTGGGGGGAACGACGACGCCTACGCGCAGGCGCTGCTCCGCCAGCGCGTGATCGTCTCGCCTGGCCGGGCGTTCGGGCCGGGTGGCAAGGGTTGGCTGCGCCTCGCGCTCGTGCCCAGCGTGGAGGGGTGCAAGGAGGCGGTCGCGATCTGGCGCGACGCGATCACATCGGGGAGCCTGCCCGGACATGGATGAGCAGCTCGCTCAGGTGATCGACGCCGCCTACTCAGAGGGTGGCTACGACGAGGCGCCAGCCCGGCGGGCGGTCGCCGAGGCGCTCGACCTGTTGGACCAGGGCAAGGCCCGGGTCGCCGAGAAGATCGACGGCGAGTGGGTCGTCCACGAGTGGCTGAAGCGGGCCATCCTGCTCAGCTTCCGCCAGCGGGGGATGACCACGGTCACTCTCGGCCCGTACGAGTACCACGACAAGGTGCCGCTGAAGACGGGGTACGCCGAGGCGGGGGTCCGGGTGGTACCCCCCGCTGTCGTGCGGCACGGCGCGTTCGTCGAGAAGGGCGCGGTGCTGATGCCGAGCTACGTGAACATCGGCGCCCGCGTCGGCGCCGGGACGATGGTCGACACGTGGGCGACGGTCGGGTCGTGCGCGCAGATCGGGCGCAATGTCCACCTGTCCGGTGGCGTCGGGATCGGCGGAGTGCTCGAGCCGCCGAACGCCCGGCCTGTAATCGTCGAGGACGACGCCTTCGTCGGCTCTCGCTGCATCATCGTCGACGGCGTGGTCGTCCAGGAGCGCGCTGTGCTCGCCGCAGGCACCGTGCTGACGGCGAGCATGCGGATCCTGGACGTGACCGGCGAGTCTGTGGTCGAGCACCGGGGCGTCGTGCCGGCCGGGTCCGTGGTGATCCCTGGCACCCGCCAGAAGGAGTACCCCGCGGGCACGTACGGTGTGCCGTGCGCGCTGATCATCGGCCGCCGCTCCGCCTCCACGGACCGGAAGGTGTCGCTGAACGAGGTGCTTCGTGAGCACGACCTCCCCATCTGATCCAGCTGAGCTGCTCCTCGACCTGCTCGCGATGCCGTGCGAGACGGGTGAGGAGGGGCCGATCGCGGACTGGCTCGCCAGGCGTTACCGTGACGAGCCGGTCCTGCGGGTGGGGCAGTCGCTGGTCGTGGGGGATGGGCGCGGCGACCGCCCGCTCGTGCTGCTCGTCGGGCACCTCGACGTCGTCCCCCCGACTCCCGCCGACCTCAGCCCCCGCCGGGACGGGGAGCGCATCGTCGGGCGTGGGGCGAGCGACATGAAGGGGGGATTGGCCGTGGCGATGTCGTGCTTCGAGGACGCCGCGTTGCGCGCCGGTCCGTACGAGCTGCTGCTCGTGGCCTACGCGGGGGAGGAGGGACCCCACGAGAGCAACGAGCTTGGAAAGGTGCTTGCCGCGGACGCCCGGCTCGCCACCGCGGCGCTGGCGATCGTGCTGGAGCCGACCGACCTCGCCGTTCAGCTGGGCTGTCTCGGGGGGCTACATGCCAAGGTCACGTTCAGTGGGCGCGCAGCGCACTCCGCCCGGCCTTGGCAGGGCGAGAACGCACTGACTAAGTCGGGCCAGTTCCTCGCTGAGCTGCACGAGCGGCCGCCCAGGGATGTAACGGTCGACGGGCTGGTCTACCGCGAGGTTCTCAGCGCGACCCAGGCGAGCACGGGCGGCAACGTCCGTAATGTCGTGCCTGATCGGTTCATGGTGCATCTGAACTACCGGTTCGCGCCGGACAAGACACCGGAGCAAGCCGTGGGCCAGTTCTCCGAGCTGGTAGGCCGGGCCGCCCAGGTCGAGATCGTCGACGTCGCTCCTGCTGGCCGGCCATGGCGGGACGCCCCACTCGTCGCGCGGTTCCTCGCGGTCATCGGCGCGCCGGTGGAGGCGAAGCAGGCGTGGACGGACGTCGCGAGGCTGTCAGCAGCGGGCATTCCCGCGCTGAACTACGGTCCGGGGTTGACCGCTCAGGCGCATCAGTCGGGCGAGTACATCCCGGTAGAGAACCTGTACCGCGCCCGCGTCGCGATTACGCGCTTCTTGGACGGTGGCAGTAAGGTGCAGGCGACAGCGTCAGCGGGAGGTGCAACGTGAGTGATGCCAGCAACGAGAAGCAGTTCGACACGGGCAGCATGGACACGGACGCCTTCCGCGCCTTCGCCGGCCGGGAGGACGAGAAACCTCCCAAGGCGGTCGGCGTGCCGTTCCGGCTCGCCACGCTCGGAGCCGGCCTCGTCGCCCTGGGCCTGATCGCATGGCTCCTGCTCCGCCTGTAGCCGGCGCCGGGCGGCGGCGGGTGGCGGCCGCGACGCCGGGCCAATCCTGCACTGTGCAGGATCCGTCCGGTATTTTGGACTAGATCTGCACAATGGCCCCGAGGCGGCTGATCGTCGACGGCATGAACGTCATCGGCTCGCGGCCTGACGGCTGGTGGCGGGATAGGGAAGGCGCCGCGCGACGTCTCGTCGAGCAGCTGCGCGCGTTCGCGGATCGCACGGGCGACGAGATCACCGTCGTGCTCGACGGGCGTCCGTCGCCGGGCTTGGCCGAAGGTCGCCACGGTTCGGTCACGGTGTGGTACGCCTCGCGTGAAGGGCCGGACGCGGCTGACGACCGCATCGTGCGCCTGGTAGCGGCTGATCCCAACCCCGCGACGCTCGAGGTCGTGACGGCGGACGCGAGGTTACGGGAGCGTGTCCTCGAGCTGGGCGGGACCGTATCCGGTCCGCGCACGTTCCGGCGAGAGTTGGACTCTTGACGGGTCAGGGGACGCTCGAGGACACCTTGGGCGATTCGGGTAGTCCCCTCTCGGGTGACGACTATATACTGACGAAATCCGCCTTTTCGGGTCAAAACCGATCTGGCTCTTCCCTACTAGTCCGTACGAGCTGTGTTCGCTTTAGCCATTGCGTGGGCGCGAAGGCGTGCGCACGGTGATGCGGACCGGCGCACCTGACCATGCATGCCGGTGGGGAAGGAGGGGCGTCCCATTGCGCACTACGACGCTGGACCGTGCTGAAGTACTCCACCTGAAGGCTGGAGACGTACAGCCTGGAGACGAAGTCGTGTACCTGCTTCACACCCCGAGCGGGGTGACTCATCATGTCGCGACTCGCGCGGAGGAGATCTCGTTCAGTCGTCAGCGGACGTGGATCACGCTCGCTGGCCCCGAGCGTTCGCGGCGCCTCCCGGTGACCCACCCCGTCGTCGTGGTACGCGGGCTGACCTCGGAGTGGGCCTAGCTCTGGATGCACGGACTACTCGGAGACGAGACCGCGAGGCCGCCGGCGCAGGCGCGCGCGATGCCTCACCGCTCCAGACCAAAGGAACAGCATCTGGATGCACGGACTACTCGGAGACGAGACC
>Ga0187893_10003615_pt1 | contig 30927 bp, 24 predicted proteins | sample MA1701074metaG_FD_139574 | JGI IMG/M metagenome (GOLD analysis project Ga0187893, IMG submission 139574) | White microbial mat communities from a basaltic lava cave in the Kipuka Kanohina Cave System on the Island of Hawaii, USA - MA170107-4 metaG ...
CGTAAGGGTTTCCACCACCAACGGTGTGATATGGGTTAAATCCCTGATTCGAGCTGCCAGCGTTTTTCGTCTCGCTCCCCACACGATGGTTGGTACGGCATTGAGAGTGTGATTGCGAGAAGATAAATCTTCAATGTTCCCGTGGTCGCTTGTCAGTATCACGGAAGTATGGCGCAGATCAAGCTGTGCGAGCAATTCTCTGATGAATCGAGCAAGGTTTTGCAACACCGTCCTGGCGGTACCAAAGTCCTGAGAATGCCCCACCTTATCGGTAATGAAATACTCGTAGAGGGTAAAGCGATTCTGTTTGACAAGCGAGGCAAGCACTGCTGCTGCCTGTGCAGCGGTTTGTCTGTGCACTTGTTCGCCACGCTCGATCAGAACGGAATTTGTGAAGTCCTGGTAAACGGCGGCATTGTTTTTCAAGTCTTCAAGGGTCCGAAACCGTAGGTCGGCTGCTTCCACAGCAGCGGTGGTGGCGGAAACCCATCGGGGCCGCTCGCTGAAAAACCGGGCCGTGTAGGCGTTCGCAAATGTCACCGGTTCCACGCCAAGACCCTTTAATTGGCGGAAAATAGAATGCTCTTTGATTATTTCGAGCAGAGGCCTATGAGGAAAGCCCTGTTTATGGTAACCGACCAGCGCGGGGGCGTTGATTCCGGTGAGGATGGTTGTTTGCCCGGAAGCGCTCTGAGGGCGCCCGGCTATACCCAGGCAGGCGTCAGTCGGCACAACGACCCCGTCATGTATTGTCTGGAGAGACTCGCCAGGGAAATGGGCCAGTGGCTCGGCCTCCGTCAACCCGTCCAGAGGGTTCGCTGGACCCCTGGCACCGATGCCCAGGCCATCAATGAAAAACAGAAGTACGGAAACAGCCTCAGTCGTCATTGAGCTGGCCACGCTCACGATAGAGATTAAGTTTGTTATGCAGTGTCTTCAAACTAATCCCAAGCAACTCAGCCGCCCGGGTCTTATTGTTCTTGGTCTTCTGCAGAGTGCGCATAATCATCTGGCGCTCAAGTTCCTCGATGGGTGTTCCGATTGGCAGCGTGATTGTGTCTTCATCGCGCAGCCGCTGCCGCTGTTCGATAGGGTATGGCGCAAAATGATGCCGCTCGATCTGTTCTCCTGAGCAAATAACGACGGCTCTTTCAATCACATTGCGAAGTTCACGCACATTACCGGGCCAGGCATGAAACTGCAGTGCTGCCAGCGCCGCCGAACTTAGAAAACGTGCGGGCCGATCGTGTTTTTGAGCCAGCTGGGTGACCAGGTGTTGAGCTAGTGAGGGTATGTCTTCCTTGCGCTGCTTGAGCGGAGGCAGGTGAATACCAAAAACATTCAGCCGGTAGAGTAAATCGCTGCGTAGCTTCCCTTCCGCAACAGCTGTCTCGGCGTCTCTGTTGGTCGCTGCCAGTAAGCGAACATCGACTTCAATCTCTTTCCGGCTGCCAAGACGACGTACGGCTCGTTCCTCGATCACCCGAAGCAGCTTAGCTTGCAGAACCGCAGGCATCTCTGCAATTTCATCCAGTAAGAGGGTGCCGCTATTGGCGAGTTCAAAGCAGCCCGGTCGCCTTGACGCAGCGCCGGTAAAGGCGCCCTTTTCGTGACCAAAAAGCTCTGACTCCATCAATGTCTCGGGGATAGCCGAACAGTTAATGGCGACGAAGGGATTGTCTCGCCGGGGGCTCATGCTGTGCAGCGTCCGGGCCACCAACTCTTTCCCGGTTCCCGATTCTCCGGTAATCAGAACGGAGGCTGAAGAGGGAGCTACCTGCTCGATGAGGGAGTAGATGGCACGCATTGCTTCCGATTTCCCAACCAGCTCACCGAAAGCGCCGCGGTCCTGGAGTTGCCTCCGCAAAAGCTCGTTCTCTTTCTTGGCAAGCGCAAACTCGATGGCGCGCTCCAAGACGATCTTGAGTTTGTTGCCGTCGACCGGCTTTTCAAAATAGTGGTAGGCGCCTTCGTCTCGAATGGCCTGGATGGCTGCCTCGATCGAGCCTCCATCCGTGATCACTATGACGGGTACATTAATTTGTTGCGAGCGTAACTCGCGAAGAAGGGAAAAGTTCTCCGTTGTAGGGGAGGTACAGTCAAGGATCACTTCCGGCTCGTGGGCAGCGGCGGCGCGCAGAGCTGTGGTTGTATCTGATTCGCAGCTGGGACTGTATCCCCATCCGAAAAGCATTTCCTCCAGCGCCACGGCACCTTGCGGATCGGCATCGATGATAAGAACCCTGTGGGAAGACATTAATCAGAGTTTAGCACAGCGCTGCTGCGGTTAAGCCGAAGTTGTGCTCTTGCTCTTCCCGAAAAAGTTAGCGATGGCCGCGGCCAGGGCCTTGATGGTGAATTCTTCGGGCAGGATCTTCGGGGTCAGGCCGTACTCGCGAGCGGTCTCAGCAGTAATGTCTCCAATGCAGGCCACCACAATTCCACCCAGCGGCTGACTCAAATCAGGGGTGTCGAAAAGCTGGCCCAGATTCTTTACGGTCGAAGAGCTGGTAAAGGCTATGCAGTCGGCCTCACCGGCCAGCATGGCAGTTAACCGTCCCCGATCGAGGTGTTGAGGAATAACTGTGCGATAGGCTGGAACAACGTCCACACGGGCGCCGGAAGCCTCCAGTTCCCTGGGCAGGTAATCACGGGCCACTGCTGCCCTGGGAAGGAGAAAGTTTAGCCCCCGCAAGGCCTCGCGCCCACCCACAAACTGCTCAAGGGCGACGAAAATCCCCTCAGCTTTGAACTGCGCTGGCACGACATCGACGTGCACCATGGCGCTTCGCAAGCGCTCGGCTGTGGCATCTCCGATCGCGCAGACTTTGATATCGTCCAACTCGGTCACATCATGCTCGAGCATCTCTGCTCGGCGCAGAAAATAGTCGACACCATTGACGCTTGTAAAAATTATCCAATCGTAGCCATAAAGGTGATCCAGGGCCTCATCCAGGCGTGCGTAGGAGTCTGGGTCCGTTATCTCAATCGTGGGACAGACAATTACTTTCGCGCCAAAGCTTTCAAGCTCGGCAATAAATTCTCCGGCCTGAGACTCAGCCCGGGTGATTACGATGGTGCGCCCGGCGAGAGGAGGCACAGCGAGTTTTGACATTTGATCTGTCCGGTAATGTCGTTTCGTTTAGTGTAATTTCGGGGATCTTCCCGGCCTATTCAAGTAAGTGAGCGCCGCGGCCCATCAGGTGTCTGGCCAGCCTGGTACCAAGGATCTCCACATCTTCGGTGCTACCCGTGAGTTGATCTCGAACCATGCTGGAACCAGCTGGATCAGTCACCAGCCCGTCTATGCGAACTTGTTTTCCCTCCACCACTGCATGAGCCGCGATCGGCAGGTTGCAACCAGCACCCAATGTTTTCTGGAAGGCGCGTTCAGCCGTGCAGGCCAGACGGGTGTCTCGATCATCCGCCGGAGCCAAAAGTTCGTTAGCCCAATCGTCTTCCGTACGTGTTTCCAGAGCAATGGCGCCCTGTCCCACGGCCGGCAGTATTTCCATGGCAGGAACGATATAGCTGATTCGCTCTTCCAGACTCAAGCGGTGCAATCCAGCAAATGCCAGAACCAGAGCTTCGTATTGTCCCTCGTCCAGCTTGCGCAGCCGCGTATCAATATTACCGCGGATGTCTTTTATCACCAGATCAGGCCGAAGGAACTTCAGTTGCGCGGTACGTCTCGGGCTCGAGGTGCCAACTACTGCTCCGGACCGCAAGTGGCGGATTGACGGCTGGGGATAAGTGAACCCCCGGCCGAGCACCAGGGCATCGCGAGCATCCTCGCGTTTGCAGATAGCCGTAAGTTGCAGGCTTGCGGGAATGGCTGATGGCAGGTCCTTTAGCGAGTGGACGGCGATATCGATGCGCTTGTCGAGCAGGGCGTCTTCGAGTTCCTTAGTGAAGACGCCTTTACCACCTATAGCCGAGAGTGGATCCATTCGCACATCGCCAGTTGTCTTGATGATTTCCAGCCGCAGCTCGACCTCCGGATTGATCCGGCGCAGTTCAACTGCGATGAGTTCAGCCTGGGCGAGTGCCAGTTTTGAACCCCGAGAACCGATTACCAGACTCGATCGCATGAACTCGATTACTCTTCAATGCCAAAGTCGTCGCGCAAGGCGCGTAAGGCATCCGAGTCGCAGGACTCGATAGACCGTCGCATTTGAGAAAGAACCGGATGGGAGATTTTGTTGACGGTCGACATCAAGAGACTCTCGATAGCGCGTTCTTGCTCAGGCGTCAACGCTCCGAGCCGAGCTCGCTGGCGTTCAAGCTCGGCCCGAGCGATATCCTGAAACTTTTGCCGCAGGGCACCGATTGAAGGGCCGAGATCAAGCACGCGGAGCGATTGTTGAAACTGCATCACTTCCGACTGCACGATCAATTCAGCCCGCTCGGCTTCGCGTTCCCGCTCGCGGATATTCGACGTGACCACAGACTCTAAATCGTCCACATCAAATACGAAAGTGTTTGGGAGTTCACCAATCGCAGGATCGACGGTGCGCGGAACACTCAGGTCTATGAAACAGATCGGACGATTGCGTCTCAGTTCGAGCGCCGCTCTGACCATGGACTCAGTTACCAGGTAGTGGTCAGCGCTAGTGGAGCAGATAACAAAGTCTGAATCTGCCAGAGCCGGTACCAATTCCGTCAGATCAACTGCCACCCCGCCAAACTCCTGGGCCAAACGACTGGAAGCCTCCTCACTACGATTTGCAACCAGCAACCTGGCAGCGCCAGCGTTAACCAGATGCTTTGCCGATAGTTCCGCCATTTCGCCGGCCCCGATCAGCAGCACTGTTTGCCCTTTTAATGAAGCAAAAATTTTCTTTCCCAATTCAACAGCCATATAACTAAGTGAGACAGCGTTAGCTGCAACTCCTGTTTCAGTTCGCACACGCTTTGCTACATGAAAGGTGTGATGAATTAGCCGGTTTATGACGCGACCGGCGGTGCCGGCTTGCCGCGCGAGCGAATAAGCCCGGCGCACTTGGCCGAGTACCTGTGGTTCGCCGACAACCATGGAATCCAGCGACGAAGCCACTCGAAATAGATGCGTGATGGCATTGCCATCACTGTGGTTGTATAGATGGCGATCAAGTTTACTGAGTGGCAGGTTTCTCGAGACACTTAGAAAGTTAGTTACGCGGTGCGCACCTTCCTCCTGACGCCCGCTGGCAGTGGCGGCTAATACTTCAACACGATTGCAGGTCGAGACGATCAGCCCCTCTCTGAGAATGTCACCATCCACCAGAGTCCGAAGCGCCTGCGTGCAAGCGTCATCAGAAAACGCCAGCAGCTCGCGCACCTCGATGGGTGCTGATTTATGGTTTACGCCTATAAGAACAATCGACATCGTGGGCTTTTGGCATTCTGTGAACACCACCAGCTTTAGCCGTGTGGTGCATCAACTTCAACCTAGCTCAGCCAAAAACGTGATAGCCTCCCAACAAACGGGCGCCAAAGAAAGTACAGAGCACCAGGGCAAAGCCGGCGACACCTAGCCAGGCTGCCCGCCGTCCACGCCAGCTGGCCGTGGAGCGGTAAATAATCAAGACGAGGTAGAGAATCCATGTCAAGGCGGCAAAAATCTCTTTGGGGTCATTATGCCAGAGTTTCCCGTTGCGGGCCGAAGACCAGAGCATGCCGGTGAGGATTCCCAGAGTCAGCAGAGTCAGCCCGGTAACTGCCGAGGTTGTAGCGATTTCGTTTACAGTCGTCAACGAAGGCAAGCGATGGAAGATGGCGCCAAAAGTTTTCAGCTTCAGTTCGCGTTCCTGTAGCAGGTACATGACGCTGGCCACGAACACCACGAAGAACGCTGCATATGCAAAGAAGAGCAGCGTCGTGTGAATTGGGAACAGCCAGCTGGCATTCAATCCGCTGGCCGTTGCGTTGGCCGGGCCAGTTGGTATCAGTAAGGCTGCCAGCGTTAAAAGCGATACCAGTGGCACCGTAAAGCTCTCAAGAGCTCTAACTCGATAGCGATAGAGCACCAGAGCGTAACTTGCTACCAGGGCCCAGGCGAGAAACGAAAGCGACTCGCGCAGATAAAAGAGTGGATATTCACCCTCAAGGGCCCAGTCAGCCAGCAGTGCGAAGGTATGCAGCACGAACCCGACGGCCAGGGTCCAATCCGAAACACGTTGGGATGCCCGGCGTTTATTGACAAAAGCCAGCACCGAATGGATTGCGGCGATCACATAGGCCGCAAGTGCTGCCAGTAAAAGGGATCTCATGCTCTTGCAAAGAGTATTCTAGTTGACCGCTTAACCAGGCTCAAGCCGGCTTCGCGCTCGATTTTCCGGGCGTCACTACTGCGAGCTGGATGTACCTATTATTATCTGGATGTTTGACCATTTAGGTTGATGTTTGGTCATCTCTGCGGCTCTGCCGCTTTCCGTGCGGAAAGCCTGTGGCTTTCCGCGACGCTATTTAAAATAAAGGGCGCGAGGCTTTGCCTCGCCGTCGATGAGGCAAAGCCTCGCGCTAAGAAATAATAAGAACCGAACGGAAAGCCGGAGGCTTTCCGCACGGAAGGCGGCAAAGCCGCAAAAATCAAGTTTGCCAAGGGTTAGCTCGTTACAATTGCTTCCAAGGGAAACCTGCGCTTATGATTCTCATGTCTCCCGGACAGTATACGGACATACGACTCTCGAATGTTCAGGGAAAATCCCATGCTCAAATTGTTTTGCCTCTGCCTGATGGTAATGCTTCTGCACGCGGTTTCACCTCCAGGTGTCTCCCAGGGCAGACGCGAACCCCGAAAACAAAACCAGCGTTCCTCCACACCCAAGCCAACGCCCGAGCCGAGTCCGGAATCGACTCCAGAGCAGGACCCGGCTGAGCCAGAGGAGGTCGACACCGTCAAGATCAATACCGATCTGGTGGTAGTACCCGTGGTGGTTACGGACAGGAATAGCTTGTATGTTGGTGACCTTCAGAAGAGTGAATTTAACCTGGAAGAAGATGGAGTCAAACAGGAGATAGCTTTTTTCGCCACCGTCTCGGCCCCGTTCCATGTGGTTCTGATGCTGGACACCAGCGCCAGCACGCAGGAGAAGCTGAGTTCCATCCAGCAAGCTGCATTCGCTTTCACTGAGCAGTTACAAAAAAATGATCGAGTCAAGGTGATCTCCTTTGATCAGGAAGTGCGCGACCTGAACGAGTTCACCAGTGACCGGGAAGTTTTGCGAAACGCTATCAACCGCACGCGGCCGGGCCAAAGCACCAAACTTTACGATGCCATTGAGCTTGCGCTTTCGAGTGTGCGCAACATTCAGGGGCGCAAGGCCATTGTCCTTTTCAGCGATGGGGTTGACTTTCACAGTGACCGGGCATCTTTTAATGGCACCCTACGAAATCTGGACGAGGAGGGGGTAATTGTCTATCCCATTCGCTATGACACTCGTGCTGAAACCGAAGAAATAGCACGACGACAGGCCGGCGAGATGACACCGCAACTGCCGACCATCGACGTGATTCGCAGACCCCCTCCAGGTGGCACTACTGCCCCAACCTTTCCCGGTGAAGAACCCGACACGGTACCGACTGGCGGGACGCAACCGAGAACGGGCCCATTCGGGTTGCCTTTACCGGGCGAGATCATGCGTCGGCGGCGCGAGGCCGAGCGTGAGCGCAACGAGCCCTACCCTTCGCCCGATGGTTTGCCCCCCTCCAGCCGGCCTACTGAGCGTCCTTCACCCGGTCCAACGTCACCCTCAGGCCGAGAAGAAATTCCTTCCGCGGATCGTCGCTATCCGTCCCGGCGTCGCAGCAGCCGGGACGATGATTCGATCAGCAGGATGCTCGACAATCTTTATCTGACCGCGGACAGCTATCTGAATGCTTTGGCAGAAAAATCTGGCGGCAGGATCCTGCCGGCCGATACCCTAAAATCACTTCCTGACGCGTTTGCGAAGATTGCTGCCGAACTGCGGACTCAATATGCCCTCGGGTACTACCCATTGAACCGAGCGCGAGACGACCGCTACCGGCGAATCAAAGTTAAGGCGCTGCGAAAGGACGTTTCCACGAGAACGCGACCGGGATACCACCTTCCGGCTAATAATTAATAGACATGCCTGACCGCCAAGACGCTTGGGAACTTTTGTGCGAATACACCAAGGGAGATAGTTTGCGCAAGCATGGGCTGGCGGTAGAAACAGCTATGCGTGCCTGTGCCAAACGTTACGGGACGGCAGATGCCGACGAGGATGAGTGGGGAATTGTGGGACTGCTGCACGATTTCGACTACGAGATGTTTCCCAGTCCCGACCAGCATCCGTTCACTGGGGCCAACATCCTTTGTGGGCGGGGTTACCCGGACCGGATCATCAAAGCCATCATGGGCCATGCAACATACACGGGCGTACCCAGGGATACGCCGATGGCGCGGGCATTATTTGCCACCGACGAGCTCTGTGGCTTTCTGGTAGCTTGTGCGCTGGTGCGACCGTCGAAGAGTTTGGACGACCTGGAAGTCTCGTCGGTTAAGAAGAAATTGAAAGACAAGGCTTTTGCGCGTTCGGTAAATCGCGACGACATCCGGCAGGGGATAGCGGAACTGGGAATAGACATTGACGAGCACATTAGCTTTGTCATTGCTGCCTTGCGTCCCGCCCAGGAAATGATTGGCTTGAACGCACTGAAGAGAGGTTAGTGTCCACGGGGGATGGGTCGGTCAGGAGGCAGGGGCAGGAGGCAGGCGCAGGAGGCAGGGGCAGGAGATGCGGCTCTGCCGCCCTCCGTGCGGAAAGCCTCTGGCTTTCCGGCCGTGTGATTCACCAGCCGTAGCGAAAATTATCAACATTCTTGGAATCACCCTGGCTGCGGCGATTCAATAAGCGCTCGTAAACTCTTGTCTTTTTTCTGCGTGTTTCCGCGTTTATCTGCGGCTAGTATTTCCTGCCAGACTCAATTTTTAGGATTACCGGAAACAGTCAAAAAGCGGCAGTTTATTTTTCTGCTGTTTCTGCGTTAAGCTGCGGCAGCTATTTTCGTCAAGGGGCTAGTTTGCGGCGCTAGGGCCGATTGGTTGCGGTGGCGGTATTGGTGCGCGACGCGCAGTCAGGATAGAAGCCAGCAGAAACAGGCAGAGGCTTAGAAACGTTGCCAGCAGCGCCGTGAGAAATGCTTGCAACTTACGGCGCCGGGCAGTGTGACGATAAACAAAGAATGCACCCAGCAGCACTGCCGCGATGGGCAGGAGTAGCGTCAAAAGTATCAAGGGGCCCGGCGCCCATAACGAACGCAGGGAAGAGAAGACGCTGAGGATAAGCGCGATTGAGGCTCCCGCACCGACCAGAGCAGCCAGCGATGAAGTGATGAGCACAAGCTTCAGGCGCATCTGAAATCTATAATGTTTCGGTGCCCGTAAAGTGAAATTTCATCGTCAAGTAGAGTTGCGATTTGAGTGCTAGGGCAAGAATATCATAGGCTTCGCTGAGCGCTTTAAACTTTTGGCGCGGTTTGGTTCGATTTTACACATGCGGTCAAATTTGCACGCAAAATGGTAACCAGAAGCGCCTTAATCTACCTCTCCCGCCGGGAAGGGCTCAAAGATTTTGCTACTCGCTTTCCTCCTTTTAAGAAACTTACGACTCGTTTTGTAGCCGGCGAAACAGTTGACGATGCCGTGCAAATGATTCGTCAGATTAACGCTGACGGCGCGACCGCCTCGTTCGATCATCTAAACGAATCCGTTGCGCACGAGCAAGAAGCCGATCAGGAGGTGCGAGAGTATTTACGCATCCTGGTTCGTATCGACGAGACCGGGATTCGTTCCAACGTTTCGATCAAGTTGACCCAGTTTGGTCTGGAGCTTGATTCGGAACTGGCTTACCAAAATGCCAGGCGAGTGGTTGAGGACGCCGCGCGCCGCGGAAACTTTGTGCGCGTCGACATGGAGGCATCCTCGGTCACGCAGGTGACGCTGGATATCTTTGACCGGCTAAGGAGCGAGTTTGGGCTAAACGATGTGGGGATTGTGTTGCAATCGTATTTGCGGCGCTCTTATGACGACGCCGTGCGCCTGGTAAAGGTTCCGGCGCGCATCAGGATCTGCAAAGGAGCGTACAACGAACCGCCGGAGGTTGCTTTTCCAGACAAGAAGGATGTCGACAGCAATTATGTACGGATCATGCAGTTGCTTTTAGGCAGCGGGATTTACCATGGCATTGCCACCCACGATCCAAAGATGATTGCGGCTACAATAGATTTTGCGCAGCGCGAAGGGATCGGCAAAGAGGCTTTCGAGTTCCAGATGCTTTTTGGAATCCGCCGCGACCTGCAAAAACAGTTAGCCCATGATGGGTACAACATGAGGGTCTATGTTCCTTACGGCAAACATTGGTATCCATATTTCATGAGGCGTTTGGCCGAGCGTCCCGCAAACATCTGGTTTGTGCTGAAGAATATGTTTAAAGGGTAGCTGTAGGGACGGCCCTCCGTGGCCGCCCCTCGCCGCATCACGGTCAATTTACCGGAAATCGAGCTTGCTAAGCCGTTGGGGCGGCCCTTCCAAAAAACCACCACGGCTAATTGGTTATGTTCGTGTAGTTTCGTGAATTTCGTGTGATTTCGTGGATCGCATCATTGGCGACGCAAACAAACGATCCACGCGCATCACACGAAACTACACGAACCAGCACGAAAGCTTACGGAAGGCGGACCAAGTGGTTTTCGCTAGGAGATTGGCTGGCGGCAGCCCGCTGGTGAACTCCGTGGCCGCCCCTGGTCGAGACAGGCCCGTTTTACCTTTTCTAATGACCGTGATGCGAAGTAGGGTGGCCACGGACGGCCGCCCCTACGGATTCTTGACACATCCACTGAGCCACTATGCTCTCAACTGCTTCGCAGGCTAAAATCTATGTCAAGTTCAAGCGCCCTGCGCGCTCTTAAAGATTTTGATAGTGGAGAAGTAAGCGAGTAGTTTAATGGACAGCAGTTGGCTCTGGATTCTATGGACCATTCTGGGTGCGATTCTTATCGTCGCCGAAACCTTGACGACCGGCTTTGTGTTGCTCTGGTTTGGTATCGGGGCTCTGGTTGCAGGTTTCGCGGATCTGATGGGGATTAACAATCTAGGTATACAATTCCTTATCTTCGCCACGGTTTCCATAGGCTTGACCGCAGCCTCAAGAACAATCTTCGTCAACTATTTTTCTCGCGATAAGTCCGGGACCTCATTGCGCACGGGAGTTGAAGCGCTGCCGGGGAAAATCGGCACGGTTGTTTCTTCCAGTACTGGCCCGTTGAATGAGGGTGCAGTCAAAGTCTTCGGCTCTACCTGGACAGCCTATCCGGCACTGGGTGAAGCGCCTTTGGAGGCGGGGGAAAGGGTTTGCGTGGAAAGCGTTGAAGGAGCCTCGATCTTTGTTCGGCGCGTCACCGAAAGTCCCGACTGGCGCGCGAAAACCCTCGGCGATTAACTTCTGCAGGGGCGGCCCTCCCAAGAAACCACCCCGGCTAATTGGGGGTAAGTTTAGTGTAGTTTCGTGTAATTTCGTGTGATTTCGTGGATCGTTTGCGTCGCAAAAGATGCAATCCACGCGCATCACACGAAACTACGAACGAGCACCAAAGCTTGTGGAGACGTACCAGGTGGTTTCTCTTGGACATCTGCAGGCGGTAGCCTGCTGGTGAACTCCGTGGCCGCCGCTCGTTACGATCACAATCGTTGTGAACTATGGCTCATCCGGGGCGTGAGGTTGTCTGAGCGGATTGAGATGTGACGAGGGGCGGCCACGAAGGACCGCCCCTACAAATATTTTGGGGTGGCCCCGGAGGGCCACCCCAAGAGATTTGCGGCGGGCCGCCGGGCCGGAAGTAGCTTGACCCGGCGGCTATCTGGCACCAAGGGGAAAAACCTTGCCTACAAACCCGCACATACCGAATCGGTCCTCGTGCGAACCGAGCTAAACCGCTGCTGGTACTCGTTGGAAGCGATGAATGCACAGACCATACCGTTAGGATTACCGCTGCTGTTCAGAATCCCGAGCCAGAACGCGAAACCTCCGGGATCTATGTCACGCCGCAGATAACCAAAGTACTCCATCAGCACAAAGGCTGCATTAAACTGGGCCTGACGGAAGGCCGCGTTGTCCACAATCTGGCGAAGCACATTGATGCGACTGTCCATACCATTATTTAGGGTCATGACAAAGGCATCGGGTTCGGCCATGGTCAGGGAATTCCCGGTGTTCGCATTCAACGCATCGACAAACTGTGCATTCGTCAATCCATTATAGACTGTTGCGAACTGTGGCTCATCAACAAACCCTTGGAGGAACTGCAGTTTGTTTGCCTCGATGTTTCCGCTTATAGCCAACCGGCTACGCTCGCGCAAAAATTCAAGGAAGGTCGGTTGGCGGTTAAAAGCAGCTCGGTACAGCCTGATAATGAACCCCCCCGTTTCCTGAAATTCAGGTGACAGGAAGAAGGCGGCCGAAACGCCAACTCGCTCGCGATTAATACAAACAGCATCCGAGCCGCAAGCGATGATCTTGCTCGACCAGAAGGAAAGACCTCCCGGATCGGGCTCGCGATTGAGGAAGTCCAGATACTGCTGTCGCACAAAGAACTCAGCATCATCAATCGGGTTAGCCGGTGGGCTGGCGGCCGTTATGGCCGTGATCTGCGAGCCGCCACCCACACTTCCAACCAAAGTTGCCGCGCCAGTATTAAGATTGATTGTGTAAAGCTGAGAAGTGCCTCCGACGGTTAAAACCGCGAAGGCAATGCCGCCGGCGTTAGTGATGTCAAAGCCCAGCACCTGCGTCGTGTCTACCCCGAGCGCGCCTACAGTAAAGAGTTGGCCTGAGTTGGGCGAGACTGGATTAGCGTCTACTGACCCCTGGCGCACCAGGGTGTCGCGTGCCGAGTCAATCCCATACAAAGTAGTGGTCGTCGCGCCGGCGAAATTGTTGGTGTAAGCAACGCCTGTGACGTTCGGATCCTGGCCTGCACCCGGATCACCCATCGCGTAAGCCAAAGTGGTGTCGACTGTCACTGCGCCGGTGTCAACGTTCGCTCGAGCATTGGCATCGGCTTCTGAGACCAGGCGAAGCCTATCAACGGTTGGGTTAAAGTCGATCCCAAATGCCGTTCCATTCAGGACCATGGAGAGCATTGATGCCTGCGTGGCGGCCCCGGTCACAGGACTAACTACATAGAGGCGACCGGTGCTGCCCAGCGCATATAGTTGGCCGGTTGCCGGGCGCAGATCCAGACCATGGATGGTCTCGCCCATCTGCAATCCGGTAATCATCAGGGTCGAGTCGATTGTGCCAGGCATATTGCCCTGGAAACGCACCAGGTTATTTGCTGCCGTAACACCAAAGATTGAGACCGCAGCTGCTACACTGGTGTCATTGTCATTTATGGTTACAGAGGCTGAGAAAGGATTTCCTAAGACAGCATTAAGAGGGTCACTCAAGGTAAGGCCGAAAGTCTCGACACCTTCAATGCGCCCGTCATCGATAATCGGGATGCGCACAGTCTTGTTTGTCTCTCCCTGAACGAACGTCAGCCTGCGAAAGATTGGCGTGAAATCTGAGCGATCAGAGGCCGTGCCGCTGACCGTCGCAAAATCTACTGAGGCCGAACCGGTCCCGCCAGTTCGGGTTACGGATACATCCAGACCTCCCTGACCTTCACCTACCGCAAAACTTGCAGCACTCAGTTGGATTGTTCCGAGCGTGGCAGCCGAGGGTAGTGGCTCGACAGCCGGATCGATGTCGCTGGCAGGATTACTGGTCAGCCGGACGACATTACTGCCATCAGCGTTGGCGGCGTAGATCTCCAGGTTCGCCGCTTCATCACGGTTGCTAACAAAAACCAGGCGGGCTCCATCCGAAGAGCGGGCTGGATCGAGATCGAAAGCCGCATTATTGGTAATTCTGGTCTGATTGGTCCCGTCTATATTCATCGTATAGATTTCGTCGTTGCCGTCGCGGTCGGTTTGGAACGAAATACGTGCTGGCGGCCAGGCGGGGGCGGAATCGTTAAACGAGTTGTTAGTCAAGCGCATCGGACCACTGCCGTCGGAATTCATCCGATAGATCTCAAATTTATCGCCGTCCCGGTTACTCGCGAACGCCAGCTGCATTGCTGACGGCGCCCAGGCAGGACCATTGTCGTCGGCTGGATTCTGCGAAAGATTAGTCTGTCCGGTGCCGTCTGCATTCATCACATAGACTTCGTCGTTGCCGTCACGGTGGCTAACAAAAGCGATCCGTGGGGTCGTCACTGATGGTGAGTAAGCTGGCTCAATATCCTCGTCAGTATTGGTTGTTAGTCGGGTAAGCCCAGTGCCATCAGCACCTACCACATAAATCTCTTTATTGCCATCGCGATTGCTTACGAAAGCGATTTTGGTGCCGTCGGGCGACCAGGTTGGCTGCACGTCTTCGGCAGCGTGATTAGTTACGCGAAACAGGCCACTGCCATCAGGATTCATGATGTAGATCTCAAAATTGCCGTCGCGGTCACTGGCAAACGCAATACGGCCCTGGGCGGTCGCCTCGGCATCCTGGTCCTGGCGTGGCTTGGTTTTCTGGGGACTTTGGGATTGCAATGCTTGCTCACGCGCACTGTAGAGACCTCGCGTCGCGGCGTCGTGATTTTTAGAAACTCCTCTAGGAACCAGGGTGCTGATCAGAAGCATCCAGGTTAACGCCAATCCGATTATCTTTGCGCATCTTCTAATTTTATTCATGGCCTTCGCTCCTGGTTGGCTGAGTGGGCATCCATCCTATTTCGGCGCGTGCTCAATTGCGCGTCCGGTCCTCGGCGCCAGTACCTGCTGGCTGTGGTTGATGCGGCGGCGCGAAGAAAGGAAACGCGGGGAGAAAGGCAACTTCATTGACGTTGGCGTTATCGGACAAGCCTCCGGCCGGCTGGTTCGCAACAAAGAAGAGAAGTGTGTCAACCACGTCGTCGCCGGGCCGGCGGCCGTTGGGAAAGCCGGCATAATTCATGGTCGAGTGAATCTGTTCGCCTGAGCCTAGTGACGTGTTCGGCGTGGTTAGATTGAGCCTGAGGAAGTCGCCGTTGGTAACAACAACCCCGGCCAGGATGTTTATGTTAGTTGAGTTAGTGCCGAGGGCGGTCAGGACACCAACAATCGAACCTGCAAAGAGACCGTTGGCATCGTCCTGTGGAGTGGCAGCATTGTATTCTTCTTTGCGGGCGAACGGCATGATGACCGCATTAATCCCGGGATTGCCGATGCGATCGAGTGTCTGCCAACGGCCAAAGCCGACGGCGCTGGTGCCGTTTGCGACAACGCTGGGTGATGAGGGGTAAATTGTGGGGCTGCGGCGTTGTAGTACAGCCTGCACCCCGATGGAATTACCGGCTCCCGCTGCGGTCAGCACGGTGCGGGGAATGCTCAAAGCAATGTTCATGATGTTGTAGCCGGCGAACGAGTCGCGACCCCGTGTGAGATTTGACGCGGGTGGGGTCGAGCAGCTCGGGTCCATTGGAGTTGCCACGCAAATTAATTGTGCGGCGACGAAAGCGCCAAAGGCTGGAATATCAAAGGTAAACGAGTCGTCGCGCATCCCGGCGAAGAAGCGGACGCCAGTGGCGCCCAGATCGGTGATGACGGCCGCCGGTGGACATCCAGTGGTGCCTTCAATGCAGGTGGATGGAGGCGTCGAGTTTGCCGTGTGAGTACTGCCGTCCAGCAGCGTGATGGTGGCGACTTGAGGATTTCCGGCGCCCGTGCGTTTGGCAAAAACTATGTCGATGAACCTGTCCGGACGGGCATCGCCGGTAGTCTCGATTTCAAAGCGGTGACGCACGCCGGGATCGAACTGCCCGAAATTCCGATTCTCACCGGGAGCGATAAAGCCGCGCAGCGTAACTGCCAGGATCACCCTGTTGTTATCGGTTGGGTCAAGGAAGGCATACGAGTCTCCGCCATCGACGCTCTGATCGCCATTAACATAGGGAGCGTCGCCGTGGTCAGCTGCATTTCCGAATGGAGTTGGCATGACGAACAGGGCCAGTGCCGTGGTCAGAACCAGAGTGGCCGTTGCGAGAGAAATGTGTCGGTGATGAGTCATCGTCGTATCTCCTTCTACCCGGGTGAGTCCCTTTAAAGAGGTCGCAGAAAAAGGTTAACGTGTCGTTTGTTTGAAAGGACGAATCGAACGAAGATAGAGGGTTCGGCCCCGATCTTGCTTATGAGCGAGGAGGTTCAAGCCTTGCGGAAGGCTCAACCAACAAGATGCGAGACAGCTTGCAACTTCGATTTTTGATTTATGCGGCGGCAGCTTACGCCTGAATAGGACATTTGTCCAGCAGAATGTTTTGTAAGATTCTTTACGATGGTGCAAATGTGTGGTGCATCTAACTAAGCCGGCGTTTGATTCATTGTTTGGCTGTATAATAAGTAATCAAATTCACCCTCGGATCGCGGGCGAGACATCCGCAAAGCAAGCAAATGTTCCCACCCAAAAAAATTTTGCCAGTAACCCTCCTTTGCTTCGTGCTAGTTACCGGATGCAGTTCCCCAAAACAACCAACCCAACCTGCAGCCCAACCGGTCTCAAATGAACTCGCCTCGGAACCTGACTCCTCTCGAAACATCATCCGCGAACTCGAAGCCCGCGTTGCCGCCGACAAAGAAGACTTTGTTGCCTTCAACAAACTCGCAGGCTACTACTTACAACAATTGCGAGAAACTGGCGACGTCAAATACCTTTCGCAAGCACGCAAAGCCGTAGAAGCCTCGCTGAAGATCCTTCCCGCGGAGCAAAACAGCAGTGCCTTACTTACCCTGGCCCAAATCGACTTCAGTTCACACAACTTCCAGGGGGCGCGTGATCTTGCTCAGCGACTGACCCGGCTCCAGCCAGAGAAAACTCAGCCTTATCAGATTCTGGCAGATGCCTTGCTGGAGCTCGGCGACTATGACGGGGCGGCGGAAGCATTTCAAAATCTTGAAAACCGAGGCGATGACACGGTTGCCGCTCAGGCGCGACTTTCAAAATACGATTTGTTGTACGGTCGCGTGGAGCGCGCAGAGCTGAGGCTGCAGAAGGCGCTTACGCTGGCTCTCGAAGAAATACCTCCATCACGCGAGGCCATTGCCTGGTGCCGGTGGCAGTTAGGAGAGTTGGCCTTTCATCGAGGCGACTACGAAAAGGCCGAGCAGCATTACAACGATTCGCTGAGTATTTTGCCGGATTACTATCGCGCTATTGCCTCTCTGGGCCGGGTACTCTCAGCGCGCGGGGATCTCCAGCGGGCTATCAGCAATTATGAAAAGGTGACCAGGCAATTACCGGATCCCTCCTATGTGTCAACGCTTGGCGACCTCTACAAGCTTGCCGGGCGGGAAAAGGACGCACTAGCGCAGTACGAGCTGGTTGAACGGGTTGGGCACGTGCACGGGGAAAATGAGTCGCTTTACAACCGTCAGCTCGCGCTGTTCTATGCTGATCATGACAAGAAGCTGGCCCAGGCTTATTTGCTGGCGTCCAGAGAGTACCGGGTGCGCCGGGACATCTACGGTGCCGATGCACTGGCATGGACAGCTTTAAAGGCGGGGAAGTTGACGGAAGCGCAAGCTGCGATCAAAGACGCTCTCCGGCTTGGGACCAAGGACGCGCTACTCTACTACCATGCCGGTATGATTGCTCGGGCATCCGGGGATCGAAAGCAGGCCAAAGACTACTTTCAGCGCTTGGCGGCGCTGAATCCGCGCTTCGATCCGCTCCAGTCCCGGATTGCCGAACAAGCGCTCGCGGAGTGATTTGCCCAAGCTCGTCCGGCGGAGATTCACAAACTACTAACCAACAGCACCTTTAAACCCACAATGCCACGCGCTAAAGATGCCACGGGCTTGCCCCGTGGAGTCTCACGCTCTCAGCTACTGAAAACGACGCCCTCACGATTTCGAGATGCCACGGGCTTGCCCTGTAGAGGAACCGTTATTCCGCCACTGCCGCACACTCAGAGTCGTGCCGAGTGTGTACCGGACTGAACCTGCTCTGATACTCAGCTGAGGTCAGAAAGGCACACACCATCCCGCGAAAGTTTCCCGAGCCTCTCAGAATATTCAACCAGAAAGCATGCCCATCTGTGTCCGCTTCACGACGCAGATACCCAAAGTATTCCATCAACACAAAAGCCGGCTCGGTTTGTCGTCGCGCAAACGTCTGATGCTCCGCAACCTTGCGGAGCACGGTTGCCCTGGTCTCCGCTCCACTCGCCAGTCCCTCAACAAGCGCATCTCGCTCAACCTGCGTCAGAGAGTTTTCCGTGTTTGCATTCAGCCCGTCCACATATTGCGCCGGGGATAAACTGAGGGGAAACATAGACGTAAATTCCGGGCGACTCACAAAGTTGTTGACAAAAAGCGTCCGCGAACCTTCCACATCAGGGCCCGGCGGCAATTGATTGCGACCTCGCATGAACTCGAGATAACCAGGCTGGCGATTTAATCCCGCTTGGTACACCAAAAAAATCAGAAATCCAGTGCCTTGAAACTCTGGTTCGCCAAAAAAAGCCGCCGAAACTTCCACGCGCCGGCGTGTCAGACAACTGAAGTTTGTTCCGCAGCTATTGATTTCGGCCGTCCAAAAAGCGAGGCCTCCCGGATCCGGCTCCCGATTGAGAAAGTCCAGGTACTGTTGCCTGACGAAAAACTGTGCCTCATCACTCGGATTTGTAGTAGGCGGCAGGCTGTCGTTGTCGGCAATACTTATCCTCGTCGAACTGTACCCGGTGAGTGCAAAATCTGCCGAGGGGGAGCTCAATCTCACCGTCAAGGTTTCGACCCCCTCCACGTAGACGTCATCGATCAGCAGCAGCTGGAAAACCTTGCTCGTCTCGTCCGCCGCAAAGTTCAGATCCCCCTGGGCAAGGATGTAGTCCGCACGCTGCGTCGCAGTTTCGTCGCCGGTTGCGAAACTGACTGTTGCGGGTATCGAAGTATTTCCAGTTCTGGTGACGGTTATTTCTAAGAACCTTCCACTCTCTGCGATCGCCGCTGTGGCCGCTTTAAACTGGAATGATCCGGAAGCCACCGTGATGTCACGAACCAGTTCCGAGCCCCCGATTGTTCCCAGCAAAGTCGCAGCGCCTGTGCTGAGACTAATTTCGTAGAATTTGGAAGCGCTATCGCCTGGACTTGTCAACGACGCCAGTGCTCGATTGGTGCTGCCCAGGATGTCCAGTCCTGCCAGGCTGTTAGTGTTTACCCCCAGAGGCCCGACAGTGGTCAGCTGTCCGGAGTTTGGAGAGACTGGGGAACCGTTGGGTGATCCTTGAAGAACCAGAATGTCCAGGTCTGAATCGATGCCGTAAAGTGAGGTTGCGGCTGAATCTGCGAAGCTGTTGGTGTAAGCCGCCGCCACTACATTCGGGTTGGCGCCAAAATGCGCATCTCCCGAGGCGAAAGCCAGCGGGCTGTCAGTGGCCGTAACTGCTCCGGTTACAGGATTTAAGCGCAGGTTTTGATCAAGGTCACTGACCAGACGTAAGCGGTCGACCACAGGATTAAAGTCACCGCCAAAATCGGTTCCGTCAATTCCGGAGGTAGGGCCAGCCACTGTCATGGCGACCCCTGTGGTCGTGTTGATCGAGTAGAGGCGCTGACTGCTGCCGACGCCAAATAATTCACCGGAAGCTGGCCGGATATCGATGATGAGAATATTTTCATTCGGTTGAAGCCCGGTAATCGCAACATTCGTCAAAATAGTACCGGGTGCGTCGCTTTTAAAACTCAATAAGCGATTAGTGACTGTGACGACAAAAACCTGGAAATCGGTTTCTGGCTGTTGGATACCGAAAGAGCCTAACGGATAGCGATTTTCCAGGAGAAACTCGCTGCGCAAAAGAGGCTTTGGCAAAGAACTTTGGGGCAGCAAACTGCTGCCACCTGTAGCTTTGCCACTCACGCCAAACCTTGCGGCCTTCCCAAAAACGAAGCGGTAACGACTTGCCTCACTGCCCGCGATAACGAGCAAAAGTGCGATAGCTAAAGGAAGGCTGAGTAAGGCCGACATTGGCGTCAATTCAACTCCTAACTGGCGAAGCGGATTCGAAATTGGGGCAACTTTATACCGCGAAGCGGTTTCGACCTCCAGCCCAACATTGCCGCGCGCTTAATCTGTAGGGGCGCCTTCCAAGAACCACCACAGCTAATTGGTTATGTTTGTGTAGTTTCGTGAATTTCGTGTGATTTCGTGGATCGCATCTTTTGCGACGCCAGACGATCCACGAAATCACACGAAACTACACGAACGAGCACCAAAGCTTAGGGAGACGTACCAGGTGGTTTTCTTTAAGACATCTGCAGGCGGTAGCCTGCTGATGAACTCCGTGGCCCCCTTCGTACGATTCACGCGCTTTGTAGGAAATGTAAAGGATGTGTTGATAACAAACCAAAAGTATCTGTTGATAACGAAACGTAAAGGATGTCTTGAACAATCACCTCGGTGGCTGCGGCTGTTCGCGACAAGCTCGATTTACCTGAATATTGACCGTAATGCGAAGAGGGGCGGCCACGGAGGGCCGCCCCTACAGGTTCGATAGCCTAAATACATCACCCTTCACAACTCTCTAGTGAGGTTCGGTGTTGGCTTCGTAGGTGTCGTCGAGGGTTTTGTCTTCCTCTAGTTGGGGTAGTTCGATCGTGATTCGGTCGGTGGAAGCCTCTTCCAAATCGTCGCCGAGAAAACGAGCCAGGACCACTGTGATGTTGTCCTCACCACCCCGGTTGTTGGCCTCAGCTATCAGTTCGGTGCAAGCCCCTGCTAGGTCGGTACTGTCGGTAAGAATGTTCTGAATGTCCTCAGAACGAAGCTTGCCCGATAACCCATCGCTGCAAAGTAACAAGATGTCTCCCCGCCGCAGACGAATCCGGCCCGTCACCGGAGTCACCTCACTCTGAGCTCCAAGCGCCTGCAAAATCACATTCCGGAACATGTGAGTCTCAGCCTCTGACTCGCTAATCTGGCCCACATCCACAAGCTGCTGCACCAGTGACTGGTCCTTGGTCGCCAGCCGGATCTGATCTTTGCGAATCAGATAAGCTCGGCTGTCACCCACCTGCACTAGATCCAGATGATCACCTTTCACCGCTGCCCCGGTGAAAGTTGCCCCCATGCCCGCACAACGCGAGTCTTCCTGGCTGCGATGATGTATAGCCAGGTTAGCGTAGACTGTCGCATTCTTGAGACAGTCAACCAGAGGCATGCTGGGGTCACAAGGTTCTGCGGAATCGCTTCCCATCAACATCTCGCGCACAGAATCGACTGCCATCCGGCTGGCCACATCGCCAGCCAGCGCTCCTCCCATTCCGTCGGAAACAACCAGAACCAGACCTCTGTCTCCCAGACTGAATCGAGTCAATTGGGTGGGTGCGGAATTGCCGTCTGAGCCGGTCCAGGTGTGGTGGTTTGATAGATCAAGGACTAAAAAGTTGTCCTCATTACCGCGGCGAACCCGGCCGACATCGGATTTTGCGTACAACTCTACAAGCATATGGGGAAAGATGGGGATTCAACCAAACCTGAAGGCCACACAGATTTTAACCCTTCCAAGCTTTCACTGTCACTAGAGTTTACCTAAAGCCTGGTCAAGGTCGGCAATAATATCATCGGTGTCCTCAAGGCCCACAGAAATGCGAACCAGGCCGTCTGTTATACCTAAACGCTCTCGCTTCCCGGCATCCACTGAAGCGTGAGTCATGGTTGCCGGATGCGATATGAGCGTTTCCACTCCCCCAAGGCTCTCGGCAAGCGTGCATAGCTTAACAGATTCGAGTACGGTGCGGGCAGCCGCCAGTGAACCCACTTCAAACGCTACCATACCACCAAATCCGCGCTGCTGCCGCCGCGCCAGTTCGTGCTGCGGATGCGCCGCTGAGCCTGAGTAATAGATCTTCTTTACCTTTGGATGCTCCTCGAGGAAAGCGGCGACGGCGCGGCCCGATCGATCGTGCTGCTCCATTCGCAGCGCCAGGGTCTTGGTGCCTCGCATCACCAGCCATGAATCAAACGGCGAAAGAATGGCTCCGGCGCTGTTCTGCACAAAGGCAATCCACTCGGCATCTTCCTCACTGTTAAGAACCACAATTCCGCCAATACCATCGGAATGGCCATTGAGATACTTGGTCGTTGAATGAACTACTATGTCAACACCGAAGTCCAAAGGACGCTGCAGGTATGGAGACATGAAAGTATTGTCACAAACTACCCGCGCTCCAGATTTATGAGCGACTTCACTGACTTCCCGCAAATCCGTTACCACCATCACCGGGTTGGTTGGTGTTTCGACAAAGACCATTTTGGTGTTTGGCTTTACCGCCGCCTCGACACTGAGGATCTCGGACGTGTCTACGAAATCGAATTCGATGTTGTAGTTGGCGAGGATTCGGGTAAACAGACGTGAAGTGCCGCCGTAGGTGTTGTCGGAAACAATCACGTGCTCGCCAGCCTTGACCAGCCTTAAGGTGGCGTCGATGGCCGCCATGCCTGAGGCGAATGCAAAGCCAAATTTGCCGCCTTCAAGCGCAGCCAGATTGCGTTCGAGGGCCGACCGCGTGGGATTCTGCGTTCGGGCATATTCGAAACCTTTGTGTTTGCCGAGCGCGTCCTGAGCGTAGGTAGATGTCTGGTAGATTGGAACACTCACCGCGCCCGTGGTTGGGTCGGGCTCCTGTCCAGTATGAATGGCTATAGTTGCAAATCCCATAATTCGAAAAGTTCATATACGAGCGAGGGCTCGTTCTCCTCAATTAGTCCAAAATTCCCTGGCTCAGGTAGCGCTCGATGCCGTCGGGAAATACAGTGACGATACGCTTACCAGGGCCGAGGCGTTCGGCAACTTTCTTGGCGGCCGCAGCGGCAGCGCCGGTAGACCAGCCGCCCAACACGCCTTCACTTTTGGCCAGCGCGCGAATGGCTGCACAAGTTTCGTTGTCCATTACCATCATGATCTCGTCAGCCAGCGAACGATCAAAGATCGCTGGAATGAAATCCTTCTGACCGATGCCTTCGATCTTCTTCGGGCCAGGTGGCTTCCCGCCATAAATTGAACCTTCGGGTTCAACCAAAACGCAGAGTACGTGGGGATTGATCCGCCGGACGGCTCGGGAAACACCTACAAAAGTGCCCGACGTGCCGGCGCCAATCACTACCGCATCAATTCGTCCCTCCATTTGCTCGATAACTTCACTGGCGGTCGTTTGCTCATGAAAGCACGGGTTTGCCTGGTTCTCAAACTGCTGAGGGACAAAACTGCGTTCTATTTTAGCCGCCAGCTCATGTGCTCGAGCGATGGCGCCTTCCATGCCCGACTCGTTTGGCACATATTCGATTTCGCCGCCCAGGGCTTGGATCAGCTTCATTTTTTCCACGGCATAGCCACGTGGAACACAGAGAATAACACGATAACCACGAGCGATTCCGACCAGCGCCAGACCAATTCCGGTATTGCCTGCAGTGGGCTCGATGATCGTGGCCTCTGGTTTGAGCGCTCCGCGCTTTTCGGCATCGAGAATCATGCCCAGAGCGGCCCGGTCTTTTACTGAACCTCCGGGATTACACCATTCGAGTTTGGCAAACACCTGGGCCAGAGGCTGAGGAGCAAAACGGGAAAGATGTAGCAGGGGAGTGTGACCGATCAGGTCGAGGATGCTTTCAGCGACGCCGCTTGTCATCAAAAAGGGTGCAGAGGATTAGGCTTTTATATGGATATATGCGCTGCGTAACTCATCGCTCTAAGCCTGCGAAGCAGGCGGCAGAAATAAAGCCTGGGGTGAAGCGAAGCGGAACCCCATGATTGCAATGAATAAGAGACCGCGAGCCCGCGGTAGCGGGCGACAGCCGCAGGTGAGCCAATGTCTTTGCAAAGCAAACTCTCATTCACCTCTGTCGCCCGCTGGCGCGGGCTCGCAATCTTTAATGCAACCGCTATCCCTGGGGTTCCGCTTCGCTTCACCCCAGGCTTTATGCTGCCGCCTGCTCCGCAGGCTGGTTGAACTTATGATCATCCAACGTCGTTGCCTGGCTGACGCGCGCTGCGCGCCAAACCTATCAACCTGCCAATCAGATCGTGCAGGCGCTGGAAGTCTATCGGCTTAGTCAGATAGCCGTCAAAGCCTGTGTCGTGGGCGGCCCGCCGAAAGCCATCAGTGCTGAAGGCAGTCAAGGCAATCACTGGAATGTCTTTAAGGTTCTCGTTTTGACGGATCAGCCGGGTAGACTCCAGACCGTCGACGCCGGGCATGGCCAAATCCATCACGATGATGTCGGGTTTGGTTAAGGCCGCAACTCGCACAGCTTCTTCACCGTTGGTGGCTGTTGCCACCCGATAGCCGGCCTGTTGCAAGTGAAGGCTGATGGCCGTGAGATTATCTATCGAGTCGTCGCAGACCAGGACCAGACTATCAATTTGGGGCTCGGCTTGATCGCGTTTATGAGCCGGGGCCTGCGACGGATCCAGTGGTGTGGTGTTTTTCACGCCGCTGGAAATTATAGTGCAGGAAATGGGAATTAGGAATTAGGAATTAGGATTTAGGAATAGGGATGGGGATTGGGAGTTGCGGATTGCGGACTGGGTACTGCGAATTGGGCATTGCGAATTGGGAAATGGGAATGGAGGTCAATTTAGCTGTTTTGCAGGTTGCTGGGGATCTCTTGGGTTGGAAGGTGCTGAGAGTTGAGCGGGGGCGCGCGCTAAAACTTGCCCCCTTCCTGACCTGCAAATGTTTGAAGTTGAGTTTCTCCTTCCGAAACTGCTCAAATCAAAATTCAGAAATCAAAAATCAAAAATCCTTTACCGGGCGCGTTGGCGGGGATCGAGGTACTCGCGCAAGCCGTCGCCAATGAAATTGAAAGCCAGCACCGTCAACGCGATGGCAATACCGGGAAAGAGCAAAGCATGGGGAGCCGCTTGCAAGGTTGAAAGGTCGCGCGCTTCTTCAATCATTACTCCCCAGGAGGGTGCCGGAGGCGGCACCCCAAGTCCGAGAAAAGACAGCGCTGCCTCAGATAACACGGCGCCAGCCATTCCCAAACTCGCTTGCACAATTAGCGGCTGAATCGCATTCGGGAGAATGTGAATGAGCAAAATGCGTCGGTCGCTTGCTCCCAACGCTCGGGCCGCTTGCACAAAATCGTACTCGCGCACTTTCAGCACCTGGCCTCGGATCAACCGGGCGTACCCTACCCACCCGATGATACAGAGCGCCAGGATCAGCTTGTTTAGTCCGGCCCCCAGGAACGCAACCATGGCGATTGCCAGCAGCAGGCCGGGAAAGGAAAGAAAGACATTGAAGACATACCCGGAAACAAAACGGTCAATCCAACCACCATAGTAGCCGGCGATGGCGCCCAAAAGCGTGCCAATCACGGCGGAGATACTGACCACGATGAGGCCTACCTGGAGCGAGATGCGGGCGCCAAAAACAACTCGCGAGAAGATGTCGCGACCTGTTGAGTCTGTGCCGAACCAGTGGGAGCTGTTAGGCGATAAATAGCGAAGGGAAAGATCCGTAGCGCCTACGTCATGAGTGGCGATCCAGGGGGCGAACAATGCCACTATCACCAGGATGGCGACGATTATAATGCCGATGATGGTTAGACGGTTCAAGGCAATTTAGGATTTAGGAATTAGGAATTACATTGCGAATTTTGGGATTGCGAATTGCGAATTTCGTGGTCCTGAGGCAGCTTTTCCATTTTGAGTCTTTTTCTTAAATTGTTGCGACAGACTGAACAAATATTTTGTTCTTGCTCAAGACGATCCACGAAACAACACGAAAACGATCGAAATAAGCCTCACTAAACTAAAGCCCACGGTCGGACCCTCACAGTACAACCACCGCTGAACCACCACAGAACGCTCAGCAAAACGAAATTCGCTATCCGCAATCCCAAATTCGCAACGTAATTCCTAAATCCTAAATCCTAATTCCTATATAAGCTCAGCTTACCCTTATCCTTGGATCGAGCCAGCGGTAAACCATGTCGGTTAGAGTGTTCGCGATTATATAAGTCAGGCTGATCACCAGTACGCAACCCTGCACCACCCGGTAGTCGCGCTTGCCAATTCCATCCTCAACCAGCAACAGGCCAAGACCTGGCCACCCGAAAATCTTCTCCGTAATGATCGCTCCGGCCAACAGGACCCCCAGTTGCAATCCAATTACTGTAACCACCGGGATTAGCCCATTTTTCAGAACATGCTTGTAGACCACCACCGTTTCGCTCAGACCCTTCGCCCGTGCCGTGCGGACATAGTCTTCTCCCAACTCCTCAATGACCGACGAGCGGACCAGTCGCGTTAAGATTGCCGAGAGTGCTGCTCCCAAAGTGACCGCAGGCAAGATTATGTCGCTCCAGTCAAAACGGCCCGAAGGTGCAAGCCAGCCGAGCTTGACCGCAAACACATAAACCAGCATTGGTCCAATAACGAAACTGGGAAGACTGATACCGACCAAAGCGACGACTGAGGCGGCGTTGTCGATCCAGGTGCCCCGGTTCTTTCCGGCAATTACACCCAGGGGTATGGCTATAGTGACCGCGATCAGCAGTGCAACTATGGCCAACTCAATGGTGGCGGGATAGCGTTCGAGAATGAGGTCGACTACGGGTCTGTCTGTGCGAAACGAGCGGCCCATGTCGCCCTGAAGTATGGACAACCAGTAGTCAATAAAACGATTGTCCCTCCCGTGCCACTCAAAGTGGCGGATACCATCCGGGTCACGTGGGAAGGAGAAGAAGAAAGGAGGCCGATCCAACCCGTGCTTTTGTCTGAACTGGGCAAATTGTTCAGGAGTGGCCTGATCTCCGAGGACCGCGACGGCTGGGTCACCGGGAACCAGTTCGATCAGAAGGGTTACGAGCGAGACTACAGTAAAGACCACCAACAGCAGGATGCCGGCCCGCTGAATGCCATTGATGACTTTGTATTTCAGCTTCGAACGCACTCTGGCGAGTTTCTATTTCTCTACTGAGCTACAAAAACCGCCGAATAATACCATGACTTTGGGAGGTGGGCCGGATCCACCGAATGGGGGTGTCCTATTAGGACACTACCGAACTGGCGTAGTGCGAGCAGTAGCGAATTTGGGGCCTCAGGGTAAGAATTCAGATTGGCGAATTTGAGGGTGGGGAAGAAGGGGTCAGGCGCATAGCGCGCCCCCGCCCAACTGACAATTCGCTCAAGCCAAAATATCAAAGTTCAAGTTGTGGCCAACGCTTTCGGCGTTTTTGCTCCGGAGGAGCAGAATGTTTATAGCCCAAGGCCACCCCGCTCTTGCCCTCGCTCCGTTAGGAGTGACATGTGGGATTGACCCTGTTGTGTGTTACATCACGCTCCTCTGGAGCGTATGTTCATCCGGGTTGCAAAAAGCTAGAAACGTACTGCTCCTCCGGAGCAAAAAAGAGGTGAGCCAAATATGTCATTACTCAAAATTTGCCGGGTTGAAAATCTACCTTTGCGTGAATTGGGAGTTAAGTAGATACGCAAACTCAAGCACATAAAAATGTAGCCCGCGGGGATAGCCTTTTGAGTGATACGGCCCCGACAACCGCATTTCCTCTGAAACCATCCCCCGGACTACATTCGGTGGTTGCGAATCACTCGCAACCGAGCTTGATTTTTGTTGATTGAATTACCGCAACCAATTTGCAGGTTGCAATAGCGGCAACCAACTTTCCCAATGCACTGGCTCACCTATTGTGGCTGGCGAGCCAGGTGTAAAGCTGCAATACCCCCCGTCAGGTTCTGATAACTCACGTCCGTGAACCCAACCTTTCGAATCAGAGCGGCAAGTTGCTCTTGATCTGGAAAGGCTCGTACTGAGTTCGGCAAATAAGTGTACGCCCCCCGCGAACCACTTATTGCCCCGCCCACCAGCGGCAGCAGCCTGGTGAAGTAGAATTGAAAAAGCGTCCGCAGCACCGGCGTCCGCGGTTTCGAGAATTCAAGCACTGCCAGACAACCACCAGGCTTGAGCACCCGCCGCAACTCCTTCAATCCATCGTCAAGCACCGCCAGGTTTCGCAGCCCAAACCCAATCGTGACTGCATCGAACGAGCCACTCAAGAACGGCAGAGCCAGGGCATCGCCCTCGACAAACCTGATCCGCCCTTCACTGCGGTCCGCCTTGCCGACCGCAATGTCGAGCATTGGGCGGCAAAAGTCGGTGGCGGTTACTTGCGCTTCACTGAATTCAAATAGCTTTAAAGCGAGATCACCGGTACCACAGGCTACATCCAGAACCCTCGCCTCGGTCGGCGGAAGCCTTTCGCTAATTCGCCGAGCCACCAGCCGGCGCCAGCTCCGGTCAATATTCCCCGAGAGAAGGTGATTCAACAGGTCGTACCGCCTGGCAATGTTCGCAAACATTTCGCGAACATGCTTCGCGTGGTCTCTCTCGGCAGCTCTTCTCTGCTCAGACACAGTTAACCGGAAGATGATGTAGGTATGGTTGCAATGCGCTTGCGGTTCATTTGCAATTAATAAGGCGCAGCGGGTGTGGTTGGGTTCGGTTTAGGCGCCACCGGGGTCGTTGCGGGCTTGGGTTCAGAGGGCGCCGGCGTGGGATTTGCCCCCGGATTTGCCCCGGAAGGGTCACTAATGGGCTTGGGAACTTGACCCATTACCTCCGACTGGATCTGACCTTCAAGCACCGATTTCAGTTCCTCTGCGTTTCCGAGCACAATCGAGGCTACCGGGGCACCCTGAAAGAGCCGGCTGGCCACCCGCTTCAGGTCTGCCGGAGAAGCATTGCGAACCTTCTGTATTTGCTCGGGAATTGGGGATACTCGAAAGGTATCCAGATCAAGCCACGCATCGACCATTGTTTCCGGCCTTGCCAGCTGGTTGTTCAGCTGCAGGAGTACCTCATTCCTGGCCTCCTCCAGTTCAGCAGTCGAAACAGGGGTGCTCACCAAGGATTCCAGGACCTTCCTGGCGTTTATTAGCACTGAGGCAGCTGATTTGCTGTTTATGGCCGCCCCCATTACGAACATTCCCGGCAAGGCGTGAGGTTCGTGCCTGACGAAGTAAGGTTTCGCCAGCAATTCTGGAGTCTCAGCCAGCCAGCGTTTAGCGGCAACATGAGCCAGAAGATCGACTATATGGCTGTCCGCATCGGAGCGAGTAAGGCCTCGAACCGCTATTCGCACGTCTGCCGTCTGATCGGCCGGCCCGTTGATAATCAAGGTTCGTGAGTCTGGGGGTTCAGCGCGGCGGAACGTAGCGGGAACGATCTGTTCGCTCTTGCGCCAGGCGCCTAATAGTTGGCGCAGGGCCCGCATTGTTCGATTTCTTTCCACACCCCCCACAATCGAAAGGGTTGCGTTGTTGGGGTTCAAAAACCGCTCGCGCGCCAGCATCAAATCTCCGCGCTCAATGCGCCCCAGATCCTCAGCGGAACCAGCTGGAGGTCGTCCGTAGGGATAGTCACCGAACAGTCGCGCGGCAATGGCTCGGTCAGCAACCAGGGCTGGCGAAATCGTGGTTTCGCGAATGATCTTGATGCGTCGCTCGCGCTGCCTGGCCACAACGTCGGGGTTAAATTGGGTAGTCACCAGCGCGTTTCTAAGAATCTCGATCATTCGTTCAAGTTCGCTTGCCTTGCCTTTCATCGTGATCGTGAGCGAATCCAAATCGATGTCGACATCCAACCTTCCGTCCATTTCCTCCGTAAAAAACTCTATCGTGGCCGGATCCGGAAATAATAGGTCGCCCAATAAACCCAGGCTCCCCGACTTGCCTGCCAGATCAAAGGCAGCTCCGCTGTGTATCCTCAGCTTAAGGGTCAGTTCGGGATTACGGGGTCTTGGCCAGATCAGGATGCGTAACCCATTTAATAACTCTTCCCGCAAAGGCTCTTCAATATTCTGACTGTAGGCCCCAGGATTCAGGGTGCACAGCAGCATTATCAGCAGGACCGAATCTCGCAAACGTCGAGCTGTCAGTATTTGCCTCATAAAAAGGGGTTCAAGAATGTTGTCGAAAAACAAGTCAGGGGAGCTTAAAATGGTGTAACCGTTGCAGCGAAAAAACATCTTAGATGTGGGCTTAGCGGGCGTCAACCGTTTGCCCCACAAATGCATCCAAGGCCTGGGTTTAGTCTGTACGGCAGTTTTCCGAAAGATGCCGCAAATTCTTGATAGTCGGGCACTGGCCGAGAGTATAATTTGAGTTGGCCGGTCATTTCGGACCCGGTTTGAAGAGCGGCGGGTTTGAAAAACTGGAGGCAGGCCGTATCTTTTGGCCATTTTGCGGTAAATACGGTAGGAAGCAATTCCTGCAGGATCGAGAGCTGGATTGCCAGAAAGAGACACAGACGGCCGGTTGCTTGAAAGGGCAGGGGGCGGCGATCAGACGGCTTTTCTCGAGCTGTACGAGCGACACCGGGAGCCTATATTTCGATTTGCGTACAGACTTTTAGGTTCGGTTGAGCTGGCAGAGGATATTACCCACGATTGCTTCCTCAGTTTGATAAGGAAACCGGAAAACTTTGACCCGGCAAGGGGCCAGCTGCGCACCTATCTGTTTGCAGCTGCTCGGAACCTGGCGATGAAGCATTTCCGAAACCTCGGCCGCGAGTCAGCCCTGGACGAGCTAAGCGAAAGTCCCGCTGGACCCGCAAAAGAAGAACCGCTGCGGCAGCTGCTCGATGGTGAACTTTCGGCCAAGGTTAGAGATGCTGTTTCGAACTTGCCCCCACTGCAAAGAGAGGCGCTGGTGCTTTTTGAGTTTGAGGGTTTGGCTCTTAATGAGATTGCCGAGATAGTAGGCACGGATGTCGGCGCCGTTAAAGCCAGGTTGTTTCGGGCCCGCGAGAGGCTGAGAAACAGTTTGCGCCAATATTTGAATAGTAATCAGGAAATTGTTACCTTGAAGGAGGCTTGAGATGAGCGGCATCGAGCC
>Ga0187893_10003616_pt1 | contig 30926 bp, 36 predicted proteins | sample MA1701074metaG_FD_139574 | JGI IMG/M metagenome (GOLD analysis project Ga0187893, IMG submission 139574) | White microbial mat communities from a basaltic lava cave in the Kipuka Kanohina Cave System on the Island of Hawaii, USA - MA170107-4 metaG ...
CGCGTGGCACAACTGGGTCACGCCACGCGATCGAAACGTCGTCTTCTACACCGACGGCGAGAACGGCAGGCCCCCGGCGCGCGCGTGGCTGCGGTTCACGCAATTGTTTCCTTCGCTGCGCGGCGCGGACCATCGCTGGAAGGACGAGACGATTCCCCTGCGTTACAACTGGGAAGGCCGCCGTCCCTTGTCCGAGGCCAACGTGCATCAATATGCGATGAAGAAACACGGCACGCGCTTCGGGAGCCGCATTTGCCAGGGCTTTTCTGACGACTCTTGGCGAAATCCAAGCTGGTTCGGTCCCCGCGCCTCAGGAGCAATCCACCGTTGCGGTTCTGCGCTGGGAGATGCACGAGTTCAGCATGAAAGGGCCGACGCATGTTGCCAATCCCTTCCGGGACGCGGCGTTGGTGGGTGAGTTTGTTTCCCCTTCCGGCCGGACCAACGTGCTCGACGGCTTTTACGACGGCGATGACACCTGGCGGCTGCGTTTTGCACCAGACGAGGAAGGTGAGTGGAACTACCTGCTGCGTGGCGAAGGCGTGCAGATTCTTCAGCGCGGCAAACTCCGCTGCACCCCGGCTCGCGGCCACGGCTTCATCCGAGTCCATGTGGAGAACCCGTACGCGTTTGCTCATGCCGATGGCACGCCTTTTTTCCCAATGGGCGACACGTGCTACGGCTTGTTCGATGACAGCCCCATCACGCCGGCCTTACGCGACGCGTATCTGAAGACCCGCCGGGGCCAGCGCTTCAACTTTGTCCGCATGACAGTGGGCCACAGCGAGGCGCGCGCGGCGACGAACACCGCGTTTTGGGCGTGGGGCGGCACGGCCCAGAAGCCCGACCTGGATCGGTTCAATCCCGTTTTCTTCCGAGCCTTCGACAACTTGATGCGCCAATTGCGCGCCAGCGGAATGAACGTCGAATTGATTCTGCTGAACTTCTACCGCCGCCCGTTCACCGACACCAACCTCTGGACGGCAACCCGCGAGCGCCAATGGCTGCGCTACGTGATCGCCCGCTACGGTGCTTTCGACAATGTCTTCCTTTGGACCATCGCCAACGAATACGAGACGCATCCCGACGGCCGGTATCGCCTCGACTCCCCTGGCGATGTGGAGTGGGCAAAGGCCACGGCGCGCTTCATCAAAGCCAACGATCCCCATCGGCACCTTGTTACTGTTCACCCGGTCATCTCGGCCAGCCGGCGCGGTGAAAGCCCGCGCGCGCCTTTCGACCCGCCCTGGCGAATCGGTGAGTTCTTCGGCGAAGAGGACGCCATCAGCGTGCTGTCCCAGCAGACCGGCCAATCTGGCGACGGCACCACGTGGGACGAAAAGCTCCAGTGCTGGACAGGCGACTCCACGACGCTCGTTGCCAGCCTGAGCGCTGATCGCCGTTTCAAGAAGCCCGTACTGAACACCGAGAACGGATACGAGTACTTGCGGGGTGATCCAACTTCCAAGAAGCAGGTCCATCATACGGACAAGGTGCGCCGCAGTGCGTGGCGCATCGTTTGCGCCGGCGGATACTTCGCGGCCGGCTTCCACAGCACCATCGGCCACAGCGATGCCTGGAACCGCCTCGACCCGCCCAACCACTACAGCTTCATCGTCCGTGACGAAGGTGCCGCCGCACAACTCGCCATCCTTCACGATTTCTTTTCCACGCTGCCCTACTGGCGACTGCAACCTTTCTTGAGCGTGACCGGCAACGCCACAGCGCTCGCGGAGTCCGGAAAGTGCTACGTGGTTTACCTCCCCAAAGGCGGCGAGACGGCGGTCGCTCCGGCCCAAACATCAGGCGAATTCATCTACCGCTGGTTTAATCCCCGCAGCGGACGCTTCGGAGAAAGCAGTGAAGTAAGGAAAGTGGATAAGCTCCTTTTCGTCGCTCCCGATGCAAACGATTGGGTATTGCTCCTTGAAACCGTGCCGGATAAATGACGGGTTTCACTTCAGCGGCTATCTGCTTGTCTGGCCACCATCTTCAGGGGTTTGCTTGCATCAACTCGATGCGATCGAAGAACGCCGTCCCGCCCATCGCGGTTGGGGCAATGCCGGTGAGCGTGAACTCGCCGCAATCGCGCCAAAGGTCAAAAATCTCCTCGCGCCAGTCAACCGGTGCGGTGGAGCGGACTTCGCGTGCCTTCCAGTCCGTCGTATTCTTGCCGGCGAAGTAACGGCGGCGCGGGTCATCCGGTTTAGGCCATTGGCCGTTCGCGGCGAGTTCGATCATCACGCCGTCGCCAGTCGCACGCCACGCGAGGCGGAGGTAACGAAATTCATTCGGCGCAGAGGGCCGCTCCACAATGCGGTGTTTCCAACCGGGGATGCGCGCGCTGAATCGTTGCGGCGGGGTGACGCTGAGGCACAGCGCTCCGGCAAACGGTTTGACGGACAGCACCTCGGCGCTGCCCCCGCCTTCGTTGAGCAAAGTGGGGAAGTCGGATTGCTCGTCAAAGAGCACAACACTGCCTGGTGGCGGAGCTTTGAGATTCGCGCGCAACCATCCGAGCACATTACCAATATCCGCCGGCTGTAGCGTCTCGGCGAAGGACGGCATGAGTGATATGGCCACGCGCCGGACACCTTTCACGTCTTTGCGCAAAACAATCTTTTCCACGCCGCCAGGTTGGCGCAGCGTCAGGCTCGTCGCACCGTCCTCGTGCACAAGTCCGGCGAACGAAGTTCCGGCCTGCGTCTCCACGACGGTCGTTTCGAAGCCCGGGCGAATCCGTTCTGAAGGCAAGAGCAGATGCCGCACAAGCGTTTCCTCGGCCATGCCCAATTCGCCCATCAGGTCGGGACCAAAGTGCGTGCCTTCGTCGCCGACACGGTGGCAGGTGGCGCACGCGGAGAGAAACAGCGCGTGTCCGCGGTTCGTGTCGCGCGCCGAGGTGAGCGCGGCGACGTAGCGGCCGAAGCTGGCTTCGGTCACCGCCGGCGCGGGCGGCGGCAGGCCGGCCACCGATTCCTCGTCCGGCGGCGAGGGCACAAAGGTATCTTCCAGCAATCGCGCTGCGCGCCGCACATCCGCCGATGTGCTGGCCGCTAGCGCGGCGAGTTCGCGGGCCGTAACAGAGTCGGTTAGCGGGTGCCGTTTGGTGTTGGCGCGTCCTTTGGCAAGGCTACCAAGGAGTGCGGCCTGCCTTTCTGGTCCTGACAAACGAATGCCCTTCAGTGTTCGCGCCAGTTCCGCCCGATCATTCCTCGAAGCCACAGTGGCGGCGAGTTTGTCGAGGAACGCTGTAGCGGCTGCTGGTTCACGCAATAGTTCCTCCAACATCTCCCCAGCACGCGCGTGCAATGAAGAAAGCAGCGCAGTGTCCATCCAGCGAACGTCCAATCGCTCGCGTGCGTAACGGGCCAGCATTGCGAAGGCGCCCGGGTCGCGGCTTTCGCCGAGGCTCAATGCGAATTGCAGCGCCACGCGTGGGTTTGCCTCAGCAGCGGCGGCGGCGAGCATTACCTCCAACGTGGCCGCGTCGCTGTCCAGCCATCGGTCGGCCAGTTGCAGCGCATGGACGCGAACGGCGGCTTCCTTGTGGCTGATGGCCGGGCGGATATCGGATGGATCGAGCGTTCCGAGGCCATGGAGCGTTCGGAGTGTGCTGATGACGGCGCGCGATTCATCGCTCCTCGAAGTGAGTTGCGCGCGCAGTTGGGGCGCGACCGATTTGGTCTTGCGTTCGGCGAGCAGGCGTTGCGCTGTTTCGCGCCGCCAGAAAAGAGGGCTGACGACCTCGCGCACGAGTGACTTCGCATCCAGCGCGTTTAAATCCGGCGACGGCGTGGGTGGAACGTCGCGATGAGTCAGCCGGTAGATCCGCCCGCGGTCATGCCCGGCGTAGAGGCCGTACTGTTGTTGCAGGTGGCGTGGAATGGCTGAGTAGTCCTCGATGATTTCGCGGTAGAAATCCACGACCCAGATGCAGCCGTCCGGCCCGTGCAACAGGCGGATGGGATGACACCAGGTATCGCGGCTCGCGGCGAACTCGGATCGTTCCTCGCCTGGGGGACGGCTGAGTTTCAACGTCGCGCCGTCCGGTTCGATCACGGCGCGATGAATGAAATTCCCCGCCGGTTCGCAGACGAAATACTGCCCGCGCAATCCCGGCAGCACGTTGTCCTGATACACGAACGCTCCGCACGCCGCCGTAAACCACCCACTCGCATCGCTTTCGGCCGCGCCATAACGGTCGCGGTAATATTTCGCGTAAGCCGCATCCTCCGCGCGCTTTCGTCGCCACGGGTGCGGCTGCGAGATCGGATATGCGCGTCTGTCGCCGGTGGGTACGCCCAGTGAGGGTGTCGGCGCGTCAGGATTGCGCGCGAGGTAATTCCCGGGTAACGGCGCGATGAATATACCGGGCACCGACGTGGTGGAGACAAACCGTTCGCCCGCCTTGGTGAACGCGAAGCCCAGCGTGTGCGTGCCGCCCGTCACTGGTTCAATCGCGCTCCCATCCGCGCGAATTCGAAAGTCCGAGTCGGGCAGTTTGACCGACGAGGCAAGATGCGGCCCGGTGATCGTGCCGCCGCCATGGCCCTGTCCGAGGTAAATCCATCCATCGACGTTCCAGAGCGGCGCATTGACGCCACGCTCCAACATGCCGGTGCGAAAGCCGGTGAACAACACTTCCCGGATTTCAGGCACGTTGTCGCCGTTGCGATCCCCGAGGAGGACGATGTCCGGCGCGCACGCCACGATGACGCCGCTACGCGCGGGCACGAGTCCGTAGGTCGGCGGCAGATTCGTCGCCCAGACGACGGCTTTGTCCATCCGCCCGTCGCTGTTGGTGTCGAGGAGCAGCTTCACCACGCCGAAGGTTCTACTCTGCGCGGCCCGTTTGAACTTTTCCTCTGCCTGCACGCGGCGCACTTGCGTGTCGAGCTTGCCGGTCTTATTCAACTCCTCGATGTCAAGCTGCCCCTCGAGATTGTAGCCGTGCAGTTCGCTCACGAACATCCGTCCGCGCTCGTCCCAGCAAACCGCTGAGGGCGACGCGATGAGCGGCTCGCTGGCGACGACCTCCATGCGGAAACCGTCCGGTAGTTGGAATGATCGCGCCGTTTCCTCCGGCGACATCGGCTTTGGCGCATCGTTCGACGTGGGAATACCAGTTTCGCCTATGTCCGCGGCATAGTTCGCCCGGAGCAGCAAGAGCACGCCGAACGTGGCGACAATTGAGCTTTTCATGGAGAGCGAGTCTTCAGGCGACGGGTCTTCCGTGGATCCATTGCGGCTTCATGATCGGTAATGGACGATCCAGCCGGGGTTCCATCAAGATCAAACTCAGGGCCTGTTGCCCAAAGCGAAACCAAGTCGATTCGTTGCAGGGACGAACTTCGTGAGTCCCATGTTCAAAATTGAAGATTGAAAACCCCTCCGCCGCCCGCCAGATTTGCGGCCATGACGAAATCTGTCTTCAAAGGGCCCGTCTATGTCGTGCGCGACAACATCGACACGGACCAGATCATTCCCGCTCAGTACCTGAATCTCATTCCGACCATTCCCGACGAATATGAAAAGCTGGGCAGCTTTGCCATGTGCGGCCTGCCCGACTCGCTTTACTCGATCCGCTTCGTGAAGCCGGGCGCGGTGGACTCGGACTATCCCATCATCCTCGGTGGACGCAATTTCGGCTGCGGCAGTTCGCGGGAGCATGCGCCCATTGCCATCGGCTCCGCTGGCTGCAAGGTTGTGCTGGCCGAAGGTTTTGCCCGCATCTTCTTCCGCAACTGTGTGGCCACTGGTGAAGTCTATCCCTGCGAACTCACCGAGCGCCTCTGCGACACGCTCAAGACTGGCGATGTCGTCACCGTCGATCTGGACAAGGTCCAGGTGACCGTGGAGGCAACCGGAAAGGTCCATTCCTTCAAGCCGCTGGGCGACGTGCGGCCGGTCGTGGACGCCGGTGGGCTGTTCAACTACGCGCGACAGACCGGGATGATTCCCGCGCAGGGATGAACGGCCTGTCCATCGCCAATCTTCGCCGGGACTACTCGCTGGCCGGCTTGAGCGAGCAAGATCTCGTTCCCGACCCGATTGCACAATTCCAGAAATGGTTTCAGGAAGCGGTGGCGGCGGAGATTACAGAGCCGAACGCGATGGTGTTGGCCACTGTGGACACTTCCGGCCAACCTTCGACGCGCGTGGTGCTGCTCAAGGCCGGGGATGCGCGCGGATTCAGCTTCTTCACCAATTACGAAAGCCGCAAGAGCCGCGAACTGAGTGGCAACTCCCGCGCCTCGCTGACGTTCCCCTGGATCGCGTTGGAACGGCAGGTTTGCATTACCGGCAGCGTAAGCAAACTTTCACGCGAGGAATCCGCAGCATATTTCAAGCTCCGTCCTCGGGCCAGCCGTCTCGGCGCCTGGGCTTCGCCTAAACAAAGCGAAGTCATCCCCAGCCGAGTTGTGCTCGAAGAACGTATGAAACAGCTGGAAGCCCTGCACCCAGGCGAAGACGTTCCCCTGCCACCGTACTGGGGCGGTTACGTGCTGGCGCCGGTCGAAATTGAATTCTGGCAGGGCCGACCCAGCCGGTTGCACGACCGCCTGCGTTACGCACGCCAGGTGGATGGAACGTGGAAGATTGAGCGGCTTTCCCCGTGAGGAATTGGCGACCGTGGATCGGAAGCGATTTTGGTTGCTGGCCGGTTTTGTCGGGGCTTAATTTGTCCTGCGAATTTTGCCAGGGCCCATGGAATGTGGACTGACGAACCCCGCGAGGGCCGGAAGGCAGCAACGGCAGTTTGCTCCGCATCCGCCGTGGTTACCCTGGCTTCTTTTTGATCTACGATTGGCGATTTACGATTGACGGTTGTGGTGTTTCGCTCCCCGTCTCGTAAATCGTAAATCGTAAATCGTAAATCGACATGGCTTATCAAGTCATCGCCAGAAAGTATCGTCCGCAGCGGTTCGCCGATGTGGTCGGGCAGGAGCACGTCACGCAGACACTGGCCAACGCCATCGCGCAGAACCGCATCGCCCACGCGTATCTGTTCTGCGGCCCGCGTGGCACGGGCAAGACCACTGTCGCGCGCATCTTTGCCAAATGCCTCAACTGCACCGGCGGGCCCAAGGTGGACTTCGCCGATGATGACCCGCGCTGCATCGAGATAACGGAAGGCCGCTCGATCGACGTTCTGGAAATCGACGGCGCGAGCAACAATGGCGTCGATCAAGTGCGTGAATTGCGCGAAACGTGCAAATACGCGCCGGCCTCGTCAAAGTTCAAAATCTACATCATCGACGAAGTCCACATGCTTTCGCCGGCCGCGTTCAATGCGCTGCTCAAGACGCTGGAAGAACCGCCGGAGCATGTGAAGTTCATGTTCGCCACCACCGACCCCGAAAAGGTGCTGCCGACCATTCTCTCGCGTTGCCAGCGCTTCGACCTGCGGCGCATCCCGGTGTCGCTCATCACCGAGCACCTCGGCTACATTGCGAAGAAGGAGAAGGTGAACATCGACGCCGAAGCGCTGCACGCCATCGCGCGCGGCGCGGACGGCGGGATGCGCGACGCCGAATCAGCTCTCGACCAGCTCATCAGCTTCTGCGGTGAGAAGATTGTGGAGGGCGATGTGCTCTCGATGTTCGGCCTCACGGCGCGCAGTCAGGTGATGGCGCTCGCCCGTTCAGTGTTGGATGGCGAGGCCGAGGCTGCGTTGCGGGAGTTGAACGCGCTGGCCAGGCACGGCAAGGATCTGGCCCGTCTGCTTTCCGATTTGCTTGGCCACTTTCGCAATCTGCTCATCTTTCAGGTGTCGAAGGGCGACTTAAAGCTGCTGGAAGTTTCCGAGACCGAGGCCGCCAGCCTCAGGGAGCAGGCCGCCCTGTGCGGCAGCGAGATACTGACGCGAATCATGGAAGTGCTGACCGACGCGGAAGGTCGGTTGCGAGATGCGGCCTCGAAGAAAATCTTCATCGAGGTCGCGTTGCTCAAAGCGATCGAAGCGCGTAACGCGGTGAGCATCGACACCGTGCTCAAGCATCTCCAGCAGATGCGCGGCGAGAGCAGCGGTTCTTCTGCTTCGCCTGATCCACTGCGGCAGCAGCCGGCCAGCGCGCCCGTCCGCAAGCCGGATTTGGTTGCGACCGTTTCGGCCGCAACGGAGGGCGGGATTGATCTTGCGCAACTCTGGCAGGCTGTGCTTGACGCGGTGGGCCGGGCCAGTCCCTTCACGCGCAGCTATCTGGTCGAGGCGCACCCTGTCTCGCTGGCGAAGAACGTCTTGACCATCGGATTCGATCCGGAGTTCGCAGGCCACATCGACCTGGTGAACAACCAGAAAACCCACGCGATCCTGCAGACGAAGCTGGGCGAACTCGGCCACGCCAACACGCAGATCAGGTTTGTCACGGCCGAAGCGCCCGCTGGTTGGACAGAAGCAAACGCGGTCGCCCCGGTCGCCGCCCCGACAACGCTCGTCCCATCCAGTTCTGGCGTAACAACGCCGCCCACGTCAATTCCTGCCACGCCGAAGAAGGACAAACTGGCGGTCGCGCCGATTAACGCCGAAGAGTTCAAGAACGATCCACTGATCCGGCAGGCGCTGGAGATTTTCAAAGGCCGCATCATCGAAGTACGGGCCTAAGCCGCTGTCCGTTTCCACCATTTAACAATTCAACGATTGAACTGACCTATGTCCAGTCTCGGCAAATTCATGAAACAGGCTGCGCGCATGCAGCAGCAGATGGAACAAGTGCAGGCCGGACTCGCTGCACGCACCGTGGAGGCAACCAGCGGCGGTGGGGCCGTGAAAGTCACTGCGAGGTGCGACGGTTCACTCGCCTCGATCAAAATCGATCCAGCGGCTGTGAACCCGTCAGACGCCTCAATGCTGGAGGATATGATCCTTCTCGCCGCGAATCAGGCGTTGGAACAGGCGAAGAAAATCTCCACCGAGGAAATGGGCAAGGTAACTCAGGGACTCAATCTGCCGGGAATGATGTGAGCCGCGAAGGATGATGCCTAGTTCGCGCTACAAATCACGCATTCATGGCTTCACTGCCCGAACCGATCAACGAACTGCTCGCCGCGCTGAACACGTTGCCTGGCATCGGACCGCGCTCGGCCGAACGGCTGGCGTTGCATCTGGTGCAAAGCGAGGCCAGCGCGGTACAACAACTGGCCCACGCCATTTTGCAGGCCCGGGAGCGCATCCGCGCCTGCCCGAATTGCGGCGCGCTGACCGAACACGTTCCCTGTTTGATTTGCACGGACACTCGCCGTGATGCTGCGCTCGTCTGTGTGGTTGAGCGTCCGGTGGACATCATCAGCATCGAAAAATCCGGCACGTATCGTGGCAAGTTTCACGTCCTCGGTGGAAAGATTTCTCCCTTGAATGGCGTCGAGCCGGAGGATTTGCGCATCGCAGACCTTGAGAAGCGCCTCGGCGTGGAGCCGATCAAGGAAATCATTCTCGCGCTTGGCACGGACGTGGAAGGCGATGCCACGAGCTTTTATCTGGCGAAGCGGCTGGGCACGAAAGGCGTGAAGGTAACGCGCCTTGCGCACGGTCTTCCCGCGGGGAGCGGACTGGAGTTCGCGGATGAACTCACCTTGAGTCGGGCGATGGAAGGACGGAGGGAACTGGCATGAAAACGTTAAATGGTTAAAAGGTTAAAGAGTGAAAAGGGTCAGCGAGATGTTTCCAGTTTCGCTCTTCAACCATTTAACTTTTCACTTATTTAACTCTTTTAACAAACCACATGCCCACTCCTGAAGTTGTCGTCTTCGACCTCGGCAAGGTGCTCGTCGATTTCGATTACAGCATCGCGGCCCGGCGGATTGCCGCGCGCAGCACGATGCCGCCTGACGACATTCAACATTTTATCGATCACTCTCCGTTGCTTTCCCGATACGAGACCGGGCTGATGACGCGTGCGCAGTTCTTCGAGGAGATTAGAAAGACGACCGGCTTCCTCGGTGACATTGAAGAGTTTGGACAATTCTTCGCTGATATTTTTTCGCCAATGGACGAGATGGTCGAGTTGCACGAACGGCTGCGGCGGCACGCCGTGCCGACTTTTATCTTCTCCAACACGAACGACCTCGCCGTCGCGCATATTCGCTACAACTTTCCCTTCTTCTCTAACTTTGATGGCTATGTGCTCTCCTACGAGCATGGAGCGATGAAGCCTGACGCGAAGCTCTACGAAGTCGTCGAACGCGTGACTGCACGAAAGGGGAAACAGATCCTATACCTCGATGACCGAATCGAGAACGCACAGGCCGGTCTCGCGCGCGGTTGGCATGTCATTCAGCATCAGGATACGAAGACGAGCAAGGAACGCATAAAGGCCTTAGGCCTGGACTGCAATCTTTGAGATAGACATCGACCTCCGCTACAAGCGCAGGAGCTCCAATGGAGCGGTTGACCGGCGGGATTCCCGCTCATAAAGGTCGTCCATGAACGAAGGTTTCATGGAAATCGCTTTCCCTGTTTCCGGCTGAATGTCCAATATCGAGGAAATCTTTCCTGTTACAACGTTATGACGCCTAAGCCCGAATCCAAACAGTCAGCGTGGAGTTTTGGTCGGCTTTGCGAGTGGTTCAGCGCAGTGTGTGGTGCCGTCATGTTGGTTGCCTTGGTCTATTCAGCCCTCGGCTTCGAATCGCCACAGGAGCGGGGCGCAGCAGCGGGCACTATCATGATCGGCCTCATCATCCCCACAGGTCTATCGGTTTCCTTCGCCATCACTTTGAGAGGTGCTCGGCGTGCAGGGTTAGCTTGGTTGTCGCTGCTTCCCTTTGCTGCTGCAGTGGCGCTTGGTTATGCCGGTTGGTTTCGCTCATTCCTCTAACATGACCGCACCACCTAACGCGCGGAGCCTCGAAGCTACTGTGGTTGAATGAGTCTGCCTTCGCTCCGAGCTCCGACCCGACAAGCGCGGTGAACTCGTCGGGCTTTTCTTTGATCCTTCCTTGAACCAGCTCGCTTCAGGACGCCGGCTTGATCAAGTGCTCCATTGGCACGTCGAGATCGCCCAACGACACCAATCGATCTCGAAGATCATTCAAAGCGAGTCGCGTCTCCTGAAAACGCTCGGCCAGAGTGTTAAAGATACCGTCGAGGTCGTATTTGCGGGCCAGACGATGGTCGCTTGCCGCGCGATAGTTGGTCCGTCCCAGGCCTTCGTAATACGGCAGGCCGGGAGCGCCGGTTCGTTCGGCGCGAAAGCGGATGCGGTCAGGAAAAACGCCGGAGAGGAACAACGATTGATTCCCGATGTGCGCGCGGATATAAAAGCCCGTCGTGTCATCCGCCGTCTGGAGTGCGGCCAGCATCTCGAAGAAGTAATCAACCGGCTGGCCTTTGACGACACAGCGGGCGCGTTCCATTTGTGAGAACTCTGCAAGCACCGACGCGACGTAGTCCGCGAGAGGCCGCTCTTTCAGATCCGACCGGCGGAGCGAATGGCGCACGAGGATGTAAAAGTAAAAATGTGTGGAGATGCGCAGACAGTTCCGGTGTTCGAGCACCGCGCGGAGCAGAGATTCATCGTCGAGGATGAGGTCCCGGGTCTCTTCGTCGCCAAGCAACTGGACAATGGTTTCCGCCGAGCCGGCTTTCGGCCCGAGCACGCTCAGGATGAAATCAATGTCCTCAGCGGTGAACTGAACCCTGCAATTGGGCCGGATGACCATCATACGACATCTGCTTTATTCATCGGCAGGCCGAAGATTGGCTGAACATACGGCAAAACTTGCTAATCGCCAAGTAGCTGCGCCATCCAAGACGTGATATAAGGAAGCCATGCAACCGATGTTCGCCGCCATTCCTGTCCGCACCGAGCGGCAGGCGATGGATTGGAGCCTGGTGCTGGTCAGTCAGGGCATCGAAACCACCATCGAGCGGGATCCAGACGCGAACCTGTGGCGGCTGGTCGTCGATACGCCGGATTACACGAAGGCGCTCCGAGTTCTTCGCCAGTATCGAATTGAGAATCGCCACCAGGCTTGGCGCCAGCAGTTGCCGTGGACCGGGCTGGTCTTCGACTGGCGAAGCATCGTGCCGCTGGCCTGTATTGTTTTTCTCTTCGCCGTGGAAGCGAGTGGTCGGGGAAACCTGCAAGGCGTAGGGATGATGGACAACCAAGGGGTTCATGCGGGCCAATGGTGGCGGCTGTTCACGGCCGTCACGCTGCACGGAGACCTGACTCACCTGATGGCCAACGTCACCACTGGATTGTTGCTGTTGGGGTTGGCGATGGGCGCACTGGGTCCAGGGATAGGATTGCTGGCTGCTTTTCTCGCGGGCGCAGGCGGGAATCTGGCCGGTTTGCTTTTTTATCCTGACAACCACCGTGGCTTAGGCGCATCCGGCATGGTGATGGGTGCGCTCGGCCTGTTGGCCGCACAATGGTTGACGTTATTGCGGCACGGTCTCACCGCCCGGCAATTGGTCGTGCGCGGCCTCTTGAGTGGATGCCTGTTGCTCGTGTTGCTGGGCTTCAGCCCGGAGCGCAACGTCGATGTGCTCGCCCACGTGGCTGGCTTCGGATGCGGCCTCGCATTGGGAGCCGCGCTGAACTTCTGCCCTCGACATATCCTTCATAATGAGTGGGTGGATCGAATTGCGCTGGCGCTGGTCGTTGGCCTGGCAGGGTTGAGTTGGTGGCTGGCCTTGCGTTAACCCGGCCTGTTTGAACTTTCCAATCCGCTCGTTTCACGCAATCCTTTCCGTCCATGCTGCCAACGCACAATCTGCACGTCCGCGAATCAGTCCGTCTCATCGCCCCGCGTGAATTGAAAAACGCGCTGCCGATGACCGAGGCGTCGAACCGGACCGTTGTGGCTGGACGCAACGCCATAAGCGCGATCCTGAAGCAAACAGATCCGCGATTGCTCGTCGTGCTGGGCCCATGCTCCATTCATGATCCAAAGGGCGCGCTGGAATATGCCGGCAAACTGAACGCGCTGCGCCAGAAATTGGAGGACCAATTCTGCCTCGTCATGCGGGTCTATTTCGAAAAGCCCCGCACGACCGTTGGTTGGAAAGGGATGATCTACGATCCGCATCTCGATGGCAGTGACGACATCCAAACTGGCATGAGGAAGGCGCGCGAACTCCTGCTGCAAATCACTGGTATGGGACTGCCCGCTGCCACGGAGTTCCTGGATCCGGTCGTGCCGCAATACATCGCCGACCTGGTCAGTTGGGCCGCCATCGGCGCACGCACTACCGAATCCCAAACCCACCGGCAAATGGCCAGCGGTCTGTCCATGCCCGTTGGTTTCAAGAACGGCACGGATGGCAGCCTGCAAATTGCCATCGACGCGATGCAATCTGCGATGCGCGCGCACAGTTTTCTTGGCATCGACCAGGATGGCTACACCAGCATCGTGCGGACAACTGGCAATCCCGATGGCCACGTCGTATTGCGCGGCGGACGCCTGCGAACCAACTACGACGCCGAAAGCATCCGCGAAGCCGGCGAGAGTTTGCAGAAGTCTGGCCTGGCTCCCGTGCTGATGGTCGATTGCAGCCACGCCAATTCGCTCAAGCAGCACGCGAAACAGGAGGAAGTTTGGCGCAGCTTGATTGACCAGCGCCTGGCGGGCAGCAAGACCATCACAGGCGTAATGATCGAAAGCAATCTTTCTGAAGGCAGCCAGGCCATTCCCAGGAATCTCGCCGAACTGCGCTACGGCGTTTCGGTGACGGACGCCTGCCTGGGGTGGGATGTAACGGAGCGGCTCCTGTGCTGGGGCCACGAAGTCCTGAGCGAGCGGAAGTGAACGAAGGGGACGGCCAGGAGACGGGCCGATTGAAAGATGGTCGGGGCGGTGAGATTTGAACTTACGGACAACAACGTAAAATGCGCAGTAGAATCGGGCGTTTCTACGTTGTTTGCCTCTCCCGACACACAACTGGACACACAATCCCCTGTCCCGGTCTGTCCTAGACTGGCCCGCGTGGTCGCGTCGTGGGGAAGCCTTCCCGAACATGTCCGAGAAGCAATCAATACTTTGGTGGATGCTCATCAAGCATTCGGATCGCCCAGCATCGGCAAATGAAGATATGCTGTGATCTTCCTTCCGCCCGGTTTCTTCTAACTCTTCGCGCCTTTTAACCCGTCCGCGGCGGGCGTCAATCGGCGGCCCGCTCCAAGATTCCGTGTTGCCGTTGACCCCCGCCTTGATCGGCCGGGGTCCTTTTGCGCTACGAAGAAACCTATAGCGAAAGGAAAGCATCATGACAGCCCATGCCCAAGACGCCGAAAGCTGGCTGGAAACCATCTGGAACGCCCTTCATTCACACCGGGAGACTTGCATACCCGAGGGTGTCGACCCGGCCTACGACGACGAATGGAGCGACATCTGTTCCGCCATGGCATGGGTCCGCGAAGTTCTTGGCCTGCCGCCCGAAGTCGAAGCGCACGGGGGCCAGCAATGACCTTCTACAGCGATCTCTTCCAGCCCCGCCAGAAATCCATGCGCGTTTTAGTCGCCTGCGAATATTCGGGCATCGTCCGCAATGCGTTCCTCGATCGTGGACACGACGCATGGTCCTGCGACCTGTTGCCATCCGAGGACAGAAGCAACCGTCATATCACAGGAGATGCCCGCGACATCCTGAACGACGGTTGGGATTTGCTGCTTGTCGCACATCCACCCTGCACACGACTCTGCAACAGCGGCGTTCGCTGGCTATCCAACCCACCTCCGGGCCGCACATTGGAAGACATGCAATGCGAATTGCGTGAAGGCGCAGAACTTTTCTCGGCATTCTGGAACGCCCCCATCGAGCGCATCTGCGTTGAGAATCCCGTGATGCACAAGCACGCCAAGGCCCTGATCGTAAACTACGTGGCGTTTTCACAAAGCGTTCAGCCGTGGCAATTCGGGCACGGTGAGACCAAGAGGACATGCTTCTGGCTTAGGAACCTTCCGACCCTAAAACCGACAAATGTCGTGCCCGGCCGGGAGAAGCGCGTTCATAGGATGTCACCTGGACCAGAACGATGGAAAGAGAGATCACGCTTTTTTCCGGGCATCGCAAAAGCAATGGCCGAACAATGGGGATAAACCAGAGAGCTTCCCTTGGTAGGCTTTCTCGGATGACTCTGTTGTTCCCGCAGAGTTTGCGGGTTTAATGTAGCATCGTCAACAAGCCGGCAGATCACGCAGATCACGAGCTCGCTGATAGTTTGAGGATGTAGCTGGTGCTCCGGCCTCCCGCCTCTTCTCTCGCGAGGATTTTCCGCTCAAGCAGATCGTTGATGTCGCGCAGGGCCGTATCGCTTGAGCATTTCGCGAGCTTGGCCCACTTCGAGGATGTCAATTTGCCCTCGAAGCCATCCAAGAGGCGGTTGATGACCTTGCGCTGCCGCTCGTTAAAGGATTCGCCCTTGTGCAGCTTCCAGAACTGGTCCTTGACGAGTACGGTTTCAAGGAGCTTGTCCGAGGCATTGATCGCCCGTTTCAGGCAATTCAGATACCATTCAATCCAGGGCGTGAGATCGAGCGTGCCCTTCTGGCTTTTCTCCAGCACATCGTAATAAGCCTTCCGCTCCTGCTGGATTTGCGCCGACATGCTGTAAAAGCGCTGCGCACTTGATTCCGAGCGCGCCAGCAGCATATCGGCAATCGCCCGCGCGATGCGGCCGTTGCCATCATCAAACGGGTGAATGGTGACGAACCAGAAATGCGCCAGCGCTGATTTCAAGACAAGATCGGTTTCATCGGGACCGTTGAGCCATTTCAGAAACGCCGCCATTTCCTTTTTCAGGCGGTCATGGCCTGGCGCTTCAAAATGGACCTTCTCGCGCCCGATAGGCCCGGAGACGACCTGCATCGCCCCGCTCTCCTTGGATCTCCAGGCCCCGACCGTGATGCGCTGCAACCCGCTCCTTCCCGTCGGGAATAGTGCCCCGTGCCAGCCGAACAGCCGCTCCTGTGTGAGCGGCTTGCCGTGCTTGCGAGTGGCATCCAGCATTATGTCAACAATGCCCTCGACATTGCGGTCTATTGGCCTGAGCGTCCCGATATCCAACCCCATGCGCCGCGCAATGGATGAGCGCACGGTTTCGGCATCCAGCTTCTCTCCCTCGATCTCGCTCGTCTTTACAACGTCCTGGGTGAGGGTTTGCAGCGTCGCCTCCTCCCGGAGCTGAAAGCCCAGCGCCTCCATACGCCCCAGCAAACGGCCCTGCAGATGGCGCACGTCGGCCAGCAGGACCGCAAGGCTGCCCTGCTCCCATCTGAATTCCGGCCATTCTTTACGCTCGTGGATATACATTTTATTCACCGCAGATCATGCGGCGATTATAGCCCTATTCGCCGCACAATGCAACCACATTCACCGCAGATCATGCGGCGATAATCCTCTGTGACTGCATGTCCGGAAATGGCTCGCGTGGTCGCGTCTTGGTAAAGCCTGCCTGAGTATGTGCAGCAGACGATTCTAACGCTTACTGAGGCGCATCGTGCGTGAGGAGATCAGTTGTTTCCGAGTCCGAAGGCTTGTTTCAAGTAATCGATCAATTCGCGGATCGGCGGGAGCACTGTGGTTTCACGCAGTTCGGGATTGCGTCGCAACACGTAGCCGCCGCTCTCCACATGGCGGAAAAGTTCCAAGGCGCGCTGGCGAATCGCCAGATCAGAAATGCCCGACAGGTCGGTCCGGATCTGATCGACCCAAGCGCCATAAGGCTGCCCGCTCATTCCGCTGCGAACCAAATCGTAAAAGCTTTCCAGATACTTCACGAGTTGTTTCGGGTCATCTATGGGCAGCATACGCAATTTTCCTAACCGATTAACACAAACTATTCGACGCTCCAGGTCGGTGAAAGTTGAAATAATTCAATCCGGACGGGGGATCGTTCTGCTTCGACTGGCGAGCCAGCCATAGCAGTAATCCTTGAAAACAACAAGTCTGGCGCCGCGGATGGCCACGATTGGTCCGTTACAACCGGGGAAAATGCAAATGTCGCAAAACAAAAAGAGCCTTCGTTATGATAACGAAGGCTCTTTGTCCCTCAGAAGTTCTTTCCCCTAGCGTTCGCGCTCGAACGGGCGCTCGCGGGAACGCGCCTGGCTCCGATGCCGGAGCGCGGTCAAAGCCAGGTAGTGCTCGCGCTCCTTCCAGAGCAATTCCCGGATTTGTTCCCGGACGGGCGCGGGTGGTTTGCGCCCGAACAGGGCGATGACGCGATCCGCTTCCCGTTGAGGACGGTAAACGTGGCCGTGCAGGTGATGATTCATGGCAGTTTTCTGTTATGAGTGGGTGTCGAGGTATGCAGCAATCCGTTCCCGGCCCAGGTTTACCCAATCGCCCACGGTTGACCGAGGCACATGGAGCTTGGCTTCAATTTCTATGTAGGTGAGCCCGTCGCGCGCGTGCATAAACAGAACTTTGCGCTGCAGGTCTGAAAGTTTGATGCCGGGGAAGCCATCAAAAAACCTTTGTTGCAACTCCTGCTCGCTCGCTTCCGAATAGACAGTCTCTTGATGTGGATTGCTGGCCACTTCCGGCAGCTCGTCCGTGAGAACCTCCGGACGGCGCTTGGCCGCGCGGACATGGTCCAAAAACAAATGCTTGGCTTTTAACCGGAGCAACGGATAAGAACCGATCTTGTCAGAGGGGAAGTTCAAAAAAACATAGCGCCAGACTTCAGCGACAATGTCGGAGGCATCGTGCAAGTTGCCGGTTAAGCGATGAACGTAGTCGAGCAGCGCGCAATGATGGTCGTCCACCGACGCCATGACTTGATTCATCCGCTGATCCACATCCGTTTCATTGGCTTCACCGGTGCGGTGATCCTTTGGCAGTTCAAGCAGTGTGTTCATGCTCTATGAGGAAAGAACGTTTTTGCCGTGGTGAAAATCCGGTCGGGCTCAAAAAATCGCCCGTTGCATTCCCTCGCGTGCCCGCCCCCGGCGGGCTCGCAAGCGTTCCTGGACATACTTGATTTCCTTCTCCAACGCCTCGCGAGTCTGGCGTTGGGCCAAGAAGCTCGTTTGCCCGCGCATCTCCATGTTGAGGCCAGGCGCAGGTTTCTCGCGCTGGCGTTCGAGCATTTCCAGTTGGATTTTGCTGACGACCGGGCGCGGTCGTTCTGGTTCGGGCGTGCGATTAAACGCGCGCCGCATATCCGGGGCTTTAGGTGGCCATTCGTTCATAAGAGCTGTTAGATTCAGGCGATGCTGGGGCGTGAGCCATATTGCAAGGGCGTTTGGCTGGCCTCGGCGCTGCGATTGCCGGTTTGAACCTCTCCATAAATTCGTTGCAGTACGCGCACCAGCCGGTCGGCCTTGTGACCCAGCCCGATGGCCTTGCGATCATAGATGTTGGCCAGCCGGATGACTTTGGAGCCGGACCGGATTACGACCACCTGGGCCTTTTGGTAATGATCGAACTGCATGGCTTTCGCCGGATTCTTCGGATGCTGGGCCTTGCGCAACTCGTTGCCTATGATCTCATCACGAGCTTTCGGGTGCGGCAGCCGTTCAAAAGTGATTCCGGGTCCGACAGGATACTTTGGCCGGTAAAACAACCAGCGGATGGCTTGCACGTAATCTTTCGTGACCACGATGGTAAAACGCGAGCCGATGAGGATTTCTCCGAGCATCTGGCCGAGCGGCGTGACCACGAACGCCGCAGGCAAACCGAGCGGCAGCAGACAGAAGATATAGTAAGTCCAATCTGGAAGACCGGTTCCCTGGAACTCAAGCAGGAAGGCGTCATCGTTTCCCAGCAGGACAAACGAAATCAGCATTCCGATTAACAACGTAATCAGCGTCAGCGCCATCAGGAATACCCGCGCCCTGAAGGGCGGAAGATAACCGCCCACGCGCACCCGCACGCCGGAGCGCGTCGGTTTTTCTCTCAGCCAGAAAATCATGACCACCTCCGAAATTTACCCGCGAAGTGACGGTGCTCCGGCAGCGAGGCGTCGTGATAAACGACGCGCTGCAAAATCATCGGGTCTTTGCCCGCCAGCAAAACCAGTTGTCGGCGCTGGCGGTCATCGCGCGCGAAATACCGCCCCGCCTCTTCCGGGGTCAACAGGTCTTGCACTTGAGTATTGAAGTTTTCTCCGGTGGCTCCGTCCATTTTCGCGCCGTGCGTTTGCTGGTTGCGTTGGCGCACAATCACCGAGGTTTGACCCAAGCGCTTGGCTATGAACTCCAAGGTGAAGGAATCGTTATTCGCAAAGAAAACCAACACGCCGCAGTTGCCCAAAAAAGTTTGCCAAGCATCGCCATAGGCGGCCTTTACCTGCGATAAATCCTGAACGACAAAGAACAGCTTCACGGCAAAACCAGCCACATACGGAGCGGCACTTTCGATTTGGGCCATTTTGCCAAGCACTGGAAATTCATCCAAATAGAAACAGACCGGTCGGCCTGTTCCGGTTTCGTCGAGCGGCCCGCCCTGACGCAGGCGCGTGTTCTCCATCGCTTCGAGCGCCAGATTGATGAAGAGGCGTATCCAGCCCTTGCAGGTGGCGATGCGGCCCGCCGGCAAGCATAGGAATATCGCAACGCCCTTGGTGGAGGTTTTCAATTCACTGAGATCAAAGTCATGTTTTTGAAGCACTGTTTTCATGGCGGGATAATCCAGAAACTTGGTATGCCGAACGGCGGTTGAGAAAATGGAGTCCAGTTCCTTGTCGAATTTATGAGCCAGGGACATCGCCACGGACTGAACCAGACCGCCCGCCGCTCCATTGGTGATCATCTCGCAGAGCAACCCCTCGATACCCCGCATGGCAGGGTCATGCGGATTGGGCACACCGCGCGTGAGCAGGCGGCGCACGGTGAGAAGATCACGCTGGCCTTCATAGGCGGGGAAAGTAGCGATGTGAAGCAACACCCCTTCGAGCAACTGGATTCCGCTGTCATCCCAATGTGGATCAGTCTGGCTGCGATTGCTCACCAGGCCGTCGGCGATCAAACCTGAGTTCTCAACCTGATAACGCGGGTCACGCAGGACTGAGAGAGGATTGAACGAAGCCCAATACTTGTGAACCCACGGCGCAGATCTCTCGAAAGGATCGAGGATATACACCTTCTGACCGAGCGTTTCGGCGAGGTATGGTGCGACGGTTGAACAGATTTCACCTTTGGGATCAATCGTCAGGCTGCTTCCTTGAACGCCGTGCAGATGATTGGGCATCAAATGGGAAACACCTTTGCCGCCACGGTTGCCGGCACACCATAGGATATGGCGGTTATCATCCGTGCCAATCGTATGACCCTCAATCGCGCCCAGCAGCACTTTACCCGGCGCGTGACGAAGCTTTTCGCTGCGGATGATGTCTGCCGGATTGGCCCAGGCCGCCACCGGCAAACTATGTTCATCCAGACTTCGATGAGTTACGCCACGGGGAAGATCATCCAGCAGGACAGCCGGGTTGCTAGATTTGGGGTCGCTCATAAACTTTCCAGCAGCCGGTCATTTTTTTTAGAAGAAGCCCGCCATTAGCCGTCCCGTTGCCGATTGAGTTGCGGCCCGTCGCTCTCAACAACGCCATCGGGTCCGAGGCTTCGGCGGCATACGACTTAATAAATCCTTCAATGGTCCCCCATCCCCCACAACCGTCGTGGCAAGTGAAGAGAATGTCACCATTGGGGAGCTTTCGATTACGCCCGCCACACACGAATTTTTTGCATGAAGTGCATTCTACAAAACTGTCGTTGCTGCCGGTTCCCCGGTGTGAACAGTGCGGACACTGCCAGCCGGAAAAGTCGAGGTCGCCGTTGCTGAACTCGCGCGAAAAGTTCAACGCCTCGCCAGTGTCCTGGGCGGGCGCGCCGCTCGGAGAAACAACAATCTGGCTGATCTGATAGCGATGGTTGTAACTGGCCTGAGTCAGAACGACGTGGAATGGTCGGCCCGTTTTGGAACATCGGAAACCGACGACGGCCGTTTTCGGCCCGCTGACCACGAATGGCTGACGACCCGTGGTCTTCTCCAATCGTTTCAAGAATGAGCCGGCGCTTCCGGACCGCGAGGTGATGGATTCATTATTCATGCTGTTGCCTGGTTGATGTGTGCATTGAGATACCGCTCCAAAATTTCCCTGGCCCAGTTGATCCGGGTCATCCGATCTGGATCGGGGTTTCCGCCGCTGTCGGGGTGATACATCTTCGCATGGTCGAAATAGCTTTTCTTTACGGCCGACCGGGTGAAGTTGTCCCATTTGATCCCCAACTCCATGAGACCGCGATCCACGTGCATATAGGCACGCAACTCATCTCGGGCTGCACGGATGGTTTCAGCCAAATGATCCCACTCGTGCTTTTCCAGCGCATGATTCATCTCCGCTTCGATCACTGTGCGGAGATTCGTAAACTCGCGTTGCTCTCGTGGCTTTGCCTCGATCAATTCAAGTTCCCTTCCAATTCGTTTGATCAACAGCTTCAGTTGCGCTGCCTGGCGGCGAAATTCGGTGGGTTTGTCCTCACGTACGCGAACATTACGCAACTTTGACCTCTGTCCCTGCTCCCATACCCATTGCTCTTTTGCGAAATACGACCTCACCAGTTCCGCCCATGCTGCGGCCAGTTCCTTCCTTTTTCTTTCACTCGCTTGAAATCGAAAGTGCGCCCACTGCACGGCCGCAATAATCAAACAGGTCGAATATCCAAGAATGGCAGTCGCCAACGCTCCCGCCGCAAGAATTATCCACCCTGAGAGAATACCGCCCACCCCGCCAAGCAGACCGGCCAGCACGGAAGCAATCAAACGAGGGATCAGCCACCAGTCCTTCAGGCTGTCGCTCCACGTTACCCATCCAGTGCATACCGCAAGACCGAAGACCGTCAGGAAGAAAACGCCGTGCCCCAACGGGACTAGTACTGTTTGGAAAATCTGGTGGAACTGCGACGTATTGGCTGAAAAGCGCTTGCCAAAAGATTCTTTCATAACGCGACGGTCTTTCACGGGAGTGTTTTTATCATGGAATTCCGGAGTGCCTAGGTAGCGGCCTTGTCCCATTCTGCCACGGGCAATGCCACCAAATGTTCTTGCTTGCTCCAAAATGCTACCGCCCTTACATTCGCGGTCACATTGAAAACTCGCCGCAGACCCCGCCACCCGAGGAATAGGCTCGAACCGCCCAAAACAATTCTCCGCGAAGACGGCAGCGTCATCGCGGAGAACGTCAAAGCGTTGAGGCGATTCCACGGCCTGACCCAAGGACAACTAGCAGAACGGTCGAAGATTCCCGGCGAGCCGGAGGAAGGGCGTCTTAGCCGGCAAGTGATCGGCAAGATTGAGGCAGGACGAGACCGGTGGCCGCTGCCGGTTAATCTTCGCAAGCTCCACATTGGGCTGGGATTGGAATTCCCCACCTACGACATGCTCCCCAACCATTTGACTGGCGAAAGGTGGAGTTATCATTGGACGCATGACCCCGGCCACTCCGTGGTCCTTAAAAAATGTCGATGGAAATTTGAATCCACCGGGGTTTGCGAATTGATCTATTTGCCGGAACCGAGTCCCGCCGCCGCCGAAAAACCATTGGTCTTTCAAGGGAAGGCCAAAATTGAGGAGAACCGGTTGTTTTGCACTCTCGACTCCAATCATCCCACAATCCGGGAAAGGCTGGTGTGGCTGTTTGAAGAAGTTCCCTCGGTAATCTCGAACTCGCCATTGCAAGGAGCGTGGTTCGGTGTTGATTTTGACAGGAAGAAATGCGGCAGCGGGGCCTTGCTATCCAAAAGCGAGTTGGCCGACGCCGAGGCCATTCGGAAGTTGGCGGAAATCCCGGATTTTCTCGCCCGACCTCAAGGCATTGTGCGGGGCGACATCCGAATGACTGGGATTTGGAACGACAGTCAAATGCAGGACGCCATTATCCACTGCGAAGAGGGAGCCACAATTACCGCGATGTCCACTTACTTCCCCGAAGGTATTGCCTTGAAGAATTGTATCCGTGAACTCGCGAACCAAACCCACCGGAATCAGAAGGCAACCGTTCGCATTTTGTTGCTAAATCACAGACAGCGCAGCCTCATCGAAGCGCGGGCCAAACACCGGGGCAACGACGGACGAGACGATTTTACCCCTGACTTTTTGGAAGCCTTGATCAAAAGGCAGCTTAAGGAATACCTGGATTTAAGACAGGAAGTTCGCGATACCGTGAATCTTGAGGTCAGGTCCTTTAAGGCATGGCCATTCGGAATGTGTTTTCAGATTGGCAGAACCGCCATGTATTTCGGATTGATTATGGCCACCAAACCCGCCGTGGAAGGTCCCATGTTCATTCTCAGTGACCCCAAGTCCCCTTCCTGGCAACTCCTGCAAACAGACTTGGAAACGGTTTGGACTGGGGCTGAACCAGCAGTTTTGCCGACGGTTAAAACGTCCAACCGATCACGCGTCAAGTGAGTCAAGCGGGTGACATCGCTAAAACAGCGGAAGCGGATGCTCGCTTTTCCTTGGCCGCTTTCCAACCGTAATATCGTTGGCTCCATCCATCGTACAGATCGGTCGAACTAATCATGCCGAACAGTTTGGGCATTTGGGTGGGATATTTCTGCAGCAACTGCGCCAGTGCGTCGTGGTCGGTTTCTCCCACGGCGTACCATGCCGGGCCATAGCCAAAGGCGAGGAATTTCCCCGCATGGCCTTCCTGGATCAAAGTCGGCAGAAGGTCCAAATAGGCCCGCCTGACATGAGGCACCGGGCAATCCTCCTCATACAGAGCCGCGAAACTTCCATTGATTCTTTTAAGCTTGTCCCAAATAACATCCGACTCCCATTGCGGAATGTGGCTGCCGATGGCTTGGCGAAACAATGATGCCATAATCTTCTTGGCGCGAGGACTGTCGATATCAGCTCCCTGATTCTGCTTAGTTTTACTCAATGTTCTCCTCCTGTGCGTCGAACGGGAACCGGGTTTGTATCACAAAACAATTCGTGATGCAAATTTGCATATTATCGCCCGGATTAAAGCGGACGTGAGAAAGAGCTAAGGGGCTTCGCCCCTCGCGCGGTCAAGGCATCCCAACGTCTCCCGCTGGCGCTGGTCCCTCGTTCGGAGCCTCCTTGACCTTGCTACCCCCAATCCTCGCCGGAAGGCATCGGTTGCAGGTGCAACCGTTTCTTGAATCGAAGGGAGGAAGCCATGTTGAGCAGAGAAGAAAAGCGTCGGGCGTTCTATATCGTGATGAGGGGGTTCATGCAGCGATACGCCGCCGAAATCGAAGGGCCGGGCATGACCGATGCGCGGCTGACCGAGTGCATCCAAAGGATGATGTCCTTCCGGGTAATCTGGGGAGGACCGGGCCGGTTTTCCGGCAGATGCGATGCCGACAACCTCAAAATCTGGGCAGGACCAACCCCACTTGAGGAATTCAGCTCGCCGATCCTCACCGGCGATGAACTCCTGCGCATGGCCAGAGCCGAATACGAAATCCCGAACCCGGACGAACCCCAACTCGCGCTGTTCTAGTGGCCCCTCGCCCCTGCCGTTTCAGTCACCGCCAAACAACGAATCGATGTCCCGCGCTCCGTGGAGCACGCGCACAATCTCAACACCCTCGTCCTTCACCCGGTAGAAAATCACATAATTCGGAAAATTCGCGATCACAAACGAGCGCAGTCCTGCGAGCGCGGCTTGAGAAAACTCCCGCATCCGGCCCAGCTCGGGATGCTCGCCCAATATCCTGCAGAGCCGGCAGGCGGCTTCAAGGACCTCATCCGCCGCCTGTCCGTTGTCCCGCGCAATATAGGTCCAGATCAACTCAAGGTCGTCGCTGGCCTCCGGGGAAAGCGTGAATTTACTCACGGGTCTTGCGTTCCTTGGTCCGCTGGCGCAGCCGTCTGAACGCCTCATCGCCTTCAACCCCCTCGCCCCGGTCGAGGCTGGCCGCGCCCTCCATCAGCTTTTGCTCAAGCTCGGCCATCGACGAAACTGAAACCCGTTTGAGCAGATCGCGCTCCTCCAGCAGCCGCAGCCCATCCCGGAGGACCTCACTCGCCGTCTGGTAATCGCCGCTGCTCACCTTCTTATCTACGAATTTTTCCCATTTATTTCCGAGAGATACATTCATTTTCGTCAGTCTCCATCATCCACAGTTCACTCTCCCTACAATATCACGAATAGCATCCTGTGCGCAATTTCTGTTATTCGCCTTTTCGGAAGCGCAAAAGCGCTGTCGGCACCACGCCTCTTGCGCTCCACCGGCGATTGTGCTGAAAACGATAGGACACACCACAAAAGGAGCACCTCACCATGTCAGAGGAAACCAAGAAAGCACCATCACTCATTGCGTATGCCGTCACCGAAAATTCCGGCAAAAGCCATTTTACAAGAATCGGAGCCGCCTGGCCCAATACCAAAGGCGGCTTTGGCATTCGTCTCGATGCCCTGCCCGTCGCGGGAGAAATTGTTCTCCTCCCCCCACAGGAACGCGAGGAAGCAGCCTAAAGACGAACGACGCGGACCAGCTTGGGAACAAGATTCCCAGGCTGGCCGCTTTTTGGCGCGTGAACGATGCCCGACTCCAACCCCAAACCCCCAGCCATCCAAAGGCTCAACGACGAATTCCGCCGCAGTGGCGCGGGTGGGCGCATCATGGTCACGGCGGGCATTAACGCACTGCCCCCGCCCGATCAACTGGCCATCGTAAAGGCTGTGCAATCCTTCAACGCCTTTTCAGCAGTCAACGACCCTCATGGCGAACACGACTTCGGCTCCGTCGAGCACAACGGAGAGAAAGTGTTTTTCAAGATCGACTATTATGACGAGACACTCACGGCGGGCAGTGAAGACCCCGCCGACCCCAAACGCACGGCGCGCGTGCTGACCATCATGCTGGCGCATGAATACTGATGTGCAGCCAATCTCTAGGCTTTGTTTTCCGGTTCGGCAATCCGCGCCGCGTAAACAACCACTGTGGTTGTGACCGCGATAATCATCTGCGAATCCAAGTGATCGTAGTGCGCGTTTGGTGAATGATGCGCGCGATTCGCGGCATCCTTGATCGCACCGAACGACCCAAGCTCAGAAGTTCTCTGAGCTGGATTTGGCATAAATTTGATTCTTGTTCACCGCATAGTTAAGTGGTTTTGGGCTTGAGCTGCAAGAGCCACGAACCGTGCTTTTGCTGGTTCAAAGCGTGTAGGGTTTCATCGTAGGGCTGCCGGCTCTGCCACATCTTCCAGAGGATCTTCAGCCACCGTTGTCCCAAACAGCGCAGCGCGCAGGCATGACTCTTTCCTTTCTCCCGCTGCGCCTGATAGTAGGTCCCGGCCCAGGCGCAAAACTTTTGGCTGCAATCGGCCCACAGGTGCACCGCGTGGCGCAGGTGTCGGTTGCAGTGCCAGCGGATTTTGGCCCGCCGTACCTTCCCGCTTTCAAAACTCACCGGGGCTGTCCCCGCCACGCATTGGAGGGCTTGCGCGTCGGGGTATTCCTGCCGGTCGTGGCCGATCTCGCTCAACAATCGCGGCGCCAGCTTCGCCCCGGCTCCGGGCAGGCTCCCGAACATATCGTGGTCCGGGTGTTCGGCGAAGAGTTTCTCAATGGCCCGGCGATATTCCTCCAGTTGCTTTTGCAACGCGCGCAGCACTTGCGCCGTGCTCACGGCCAGCCGGCTCTTGGCCCGGGTCACCGCCGGGGAGCCACAGAACTGATCGGCCCGCCCAAAGATCTCCAGCCGTTTCGGGGCCGTGTCTGGCCGCCACAGTTTGTGCGTGTGCAAGAACTTTTCCCATTTCCGCTTCCCGGCCGCCACCAGTTGTTGCGGCGTGGGGAAGGCGGCGATGAACTCCCAGGCAAAGGGCGCCGTCCAGTCGTCAAAGGCCTCCAGCGCGGCTGGATAGTATTCGTAAAGGGCCGCTTGCAGTTGGTTGACCAGCGCGGTGCGTTGCGTGATCAACTCCACTTCATCCCGGCACAACAAACGCAGTTCCTCCGTCAGCGGATCTTCCGGGGCCAGCGCTCTCCAATGTTGGCCGTCGACCCGCAGCGCGTCGGCAAAACACCAGGCATCGGTCTGGTCGGTCTTGGACCCGCTGGGCACGTGCCGATCCCGGTAACGCTCGGCGGCCTTGGGCTGCATCGGGTAGACGGTGACCTGGCTTTGCAGCAACTGCTCCACCGCCGCTCCCTGATTGGTCTCGATGGCCACGCCCAATCTGGGGTAGGCTTTGATTGTTTCCCGCCACTGCGCCCAACCCTCGGCGGTATGCGCGAAAGTCAGGCTCTGCACCGTGGCGCCCTGGCGATCCAGAATCACCGCGTCATGATGATCCTTGGCCCAATCAAACCCGGCGAAGTGCGTCAGTTGTTCGAAGGTATGCATGTGATTTTCCTTTCCATGCATCGTCGGCCGGCCACGCGTCGTGCTGATATCAGGACCCTCATGGGGTGATGTTCTCTCAGACGTTTGGGGCCGAGCCGCCACGCCGGGCGATGTTCTGAGCTGGAGCCTCGCGGGCTGAGCGACCGAAGACCGTCTCCGGCGTGGGGCGATGCGACCGGGAGAAGACTTATCCCCCGGCGCAAAGGTTGTCGCGGCAAAGTTATTCACCGCCGGCTGCGGGGACTTTGCCGAGCGTCTCCTCACCGCCGGCTGAATAACTTTGGAGCTGATATCAGCGACCCGGCCCGCGGGACGCTTGATTGCAACAGTGATGCGATGGCCGGGTTAGATAAATCAAATAATCAATCCCGGACGCAACGAACAGATTTTGCGTGAGAAACAGGGCCATCGAAACGGAACACTTTTGTTTTAAGTGGTTTAGCAAAACTCATGTTCCATCCCCAGGCTTTACCCTCCTCACCCGTGGGTGTGGATGTCCACCAGAAACCCATAATACCCAGGACGTCATAAGCATTATTTCTGCGAATACCTGCCGGAAGCGCGTTAAACCCGCTGCTGTTAGTGCCGTTGCCGTCTTCCTTCCAGCCACTGACGCTTTTCAGGGCTTCGCCGGCTTTGTCAGTTCCACCAAATTTAGTCACCAGCATAGACCATTCGCTATCTGTTGCTAAATGCCAACCGTTGGGGCAGGCTTTATTCGCTGCTTCCCAGGTGTAAAGCAAGCCAAGCTCTTTTCGATTGCTCTCTTTGTCATCATAAGCGTAGCTCCCCTGCACTTTGTAGTTCAGGTTTTGGGCCATCCAGGTAACCGTGGTGCCAGTCAAAGCATTTTTAAAGCTGATCGTTTTATACGTTTGCCCATCGCGTGAGTCGGTAAAGGTGCCGGTGGATTGGGCAATTCCAGCCTGTGTAAAAAACAAGGTGGCAAGTATGGTAAAGATGTACTGTTTAATCATATTTGGTTCGGTTTGTACGCCTGATTAGGCATTTTGGGTGAATCGAGGTCTGCCGACGGTTCAATCGCGATGATGCACTCGATAATCAGGGAGCGACCAAGCGCTCGACCACTTTCGCGTTCACTGCCTTCCAGCATTCGGTGATACGCCATCAGTCCATACGACGACAAGAACCAGGCCTTTGCGGTGAACTTGCGCGATGCCCAGGCGCACGTTATGTGCCCAAATTTTGCGTAGAGCCTCCTCCCACCGGTCAGCGTCTGCCGCAGACACAGCCTCCAACCCGTAGAAACCGAGCTCGTTTTTTTCGCGGTAAAGGGCGTAGAGCGCAGAGCGAATACCCTCTCTACCAAGACTGTATTGCGACTGAAGGATTTCGCCCCCCGGCGGGTCTGAGCCAATACTCTCTCTACCAAGACTGCCTTGCGACCCGTTACGGGCAATGACCGCAACGAATGCGGCGTTGGTCGAGACGTGCGGGTTTCCTGGGATCAAGGCACGGGGCACATGCCGAACCGAATCGTCAATCTGGCGCGTCTTAAGTGAGGCGTGCAGCTCGTGTCCTTCGAGGACCAATGAGTCTAGTCCGCTGCCGAGATTCAGTAGCACTGTGGCCGGACGGACAACAAATTCGATGGCGGTTGAGTCGGAAGAATGAACACCGTCGTCGTCCACAACCAGGAACACGAACTCACCCGCCGCGAGAGTTACATGCGGAGCGTAAAAATTGTGGTTGCGACCACCGCTTAAATGACTACCCGACGCCAGCACGTTCGAGCCGCTGCCCTTGTCGAGGTACCAATTGATGCTGCCGCCGCCCGCAGCTCTGACTGAACCACTCACTTCGTAAAAGCCGTTGCTGGGTGTCTGAAAGCCGATGGCGATTCCGCGCCCATCATTATCAGGGTGGATGTGACTCTCGCCGAGCCCGATGTACGGGAACAGCGAATCAGTACTTGTGTGCTTGCCGATGTAAGGCGGGTTATCAGCCTCCGTCCGCCAACCCTCTGTGCCCGATTCGTGAATGGCGTCGTAGTTGGTCAAGCGCTCGTAAACGCCTGTACGGTTGGCGATGTCGATGCGGTAAAAATACTGCCACACGTTGGTGGTTGTGTTTGCCTCGTTTGGTGGAGTGAGGAAGTCGGCGGTAAACGAGAACTGACCTCCTTGGCCCCAAGCTGCTGCGGCGATAAGCAGCGAAAATCCTACGCCGTGGCTGATTAGTCGTGTTTTCATGGTATTGCTTTTTGGGTTTCTGATTTGGCGTTGCACTGTTGCTGTGGCTCTGTGCCTGCGAGCAGTGTAATTGTCGTCTCAAACCAAAAGTTCGTATCCCGCTGAAAGTGGAGTGAATTGCCGGTGACCGTGACCGTGATTGTGTTGGTCCCCTTAACAATTGGACCGTCCCCCGTCTCTCTTTGCAGTGAGAATCCCTGCCATGTTCCTTGGAGAAGTTGCAGTTCTGCATTGGTTGGTTGATTGACAACGCATTTGGCTTTGGTGGTGAGTTGTTCGCCAGCGTTAGCGATGAAAGTGGCCACGAGGCAAACAATGGTGATGAAATGTCGAAGGAGTTTCATGGCGTCAAGTGTCAGGCGGTTGTTGAGCAGGTTGTCAGGAATTTGTGAAGAGATTGTAAATTGTCCGTTCATACGGGGCGCGAGAAAACGCCTAACGCATAGGAGCCACGACCCCGCCCCGGCCATTGACTTGGGTTTCGTCAATATGCGCCTCGGCAATGTTGTAGAGTTCAAAAGAGGATAATGAGACTCGCATAACTTATTGACCTATCCTACAGAACCCGGCTCTCACGGCGAGAACCGGATTTTGGATGCTTGTCTCCGATCACCCGCACTGCGGCGCGCTCAATCGCCGACAAGCCTGCCGGTGATACCGCGCCGTCTTCTCGATCAGGATAAAGTTCCGGCCGCAGTTCCGCGCGGCCAGGCCCGTCGTGCCGGAACCGGCGAACGGATCAAGCACGACATTGCCGACACGCGAGAACGCTTCGATGAGCGGCTGAATCGCCGACACCGGCTTTTGATGCGGATGAAACTCGTTGCCGGTATATTCGCGCGGCAGCACGTCGCGAATAGCTTTCTCCGGCTTGGGCGGCCTCCCCTTGGCCAGAAGATAGGCGCTCTCATGAAACGCCTCCGTGTATCCTTCACGCGAAGAATACTCCTTCACGAATGCGAAATGGCTCACCGGCATTAGCCCCAGCCGTTTCCACTCCCACACGAACCGCTCGGCCACGTTCCAGCCGTAAAAGCTAACGCAAAAAGAATCCGGCTTGAGCAGCCGGTTAATTTCCGTAAACGCGGGCCGGAGCCAGTCGCCGTTCCGATCTCCGGCGATGGTGCGCCCGTCCCTCGCCCGGTAATCGACCAGATACGGCGGATCGGTGACGACCAGATCGACGCTGGCGCTCGGCATCCCGCGCATGACGGGAATGCAGTCTCCGTGAATGGCCCGGTTGAAATACGGTGTCAGCGTCGGGAATTGTTTCAACCGAACAGCCGTTTCCACAGGCCCCGCCCCTTCTGCTCCTGCAATTCCCGATAGATGCGTTTGTTCTGCTGTTTGAGTTGTAGGACGGTTTCTTTTAGCGTGGTTATTTCCTGCTGCTGTTCCGGCCCCCTCCCCTCCTCGCTAAAATGCGTC
>Ga0187893_10003617_pt1 | contig 30918 bp, 21 predicted proteins | sample MA1701074metaG_FD_139574 | JGI IMG/M metagenome (GOLD analysis project Ga0187893, IMG submission 139574) | White microbial mat communities from a basaltic lava cave in the Kipuka Kanohina Cave System on the Island of Hawaii, USA - MA170107-4 metaG ...
ACTGCTCACTGCTCACTGCTCACTGCTCACTGCTCACTGCTCACTGCTCACTGCTCACTGCTCACTGCTCACTGCTAATTCCAGTCCTTGATTTCCGCGATGGCAGGAAAAGGTATCTTGACGATCTCGCCGTTGGCGCATTCAATCTTTACGCTGGGAGTGGTCAGCGCCTGGGTGGTTTTCATGCTTCGCACGACACCGCGCACGCGCCGGCCCTCAATCGTAACGATCTCAATGTTGTCTTTACCGTAGAGCGGCTGGAGCGCCGCGAGGGCCTTGGTGACTTCCACGATGTTAATTCTCCCTCCGCTTATTGGCTAACAGTGCTTTTCGAACTGGCAAAAGGTCTTCGAGATTCTGCCCCGAAGAGGCACGGGTTGTCCAACAGCCGCAATCATCCACAGATGACGCGGATTCAAAGACAACTATGTCTGCGATTGGGTCCCACCATTTAATAACTCGTGACGGCTCGGCTGGCCACAGGCAGCTCGAAGAGGAGCCACAGATTTCACGGATGACAGGATCAGAAGGCTGGTAAAAGAAAATGGAACGACCAGGGCACGGATTAAACAACTATCGAATCACTTAGAAAGACTGGAGAAACACCCGGAACCTAGAATATTTTGATCTTGGTCTGATTCGTGTCATCCGCGTTGATCTGGTGGCCTCTGCCTCGTTCCCTGTCGTCAATATCTTGAGCTTAAATTGATCCGTGATTCGTGGAAATCTGTGGCTGAATCAGTTCGATTGAGTCAATCTACGGTACCGCCTACAATGGGCTGGCACGCGGATTTGAAGCCCTAAATGCAACCCGAAAGCTCTTGTTGGCGTATAGGCAGTCGAGGCCGGTTTTCCTTACGTGCCAACAGAATAAAAGCAGTTTGACGAAGTTAACTGGGGAACAACTGTTCATATATCTAGAACCTGCCATGCATCAGGATCATAATTACAGAGCCGAGCTGAGGCGCCGTGTTAACTCCAGAGAGAGATGCCATGTCCCAAAATCAAGAAATGCCAATCCAATCCGAAGCTGAGTTGAGTACCACGACCTGCGGCAACTGCCAGGCGCCAATGCCGTTCGGCTTGCGCTTCTGTCGCAACTGCGGCTTTCGCCTGGGAGAGGGCCCGGCCGAATATACAGAGACCGCTCGTTTTGATAGTCGCACCGCAACCGATAACGGCGCCGCGTCGCAACCTTACGCCACCAGCTACGGAGTTACGGGCGGGCCGATGGTCGCCGGCGCGAGCGGCAAGATGGCCAAGCGCGCCAGGAAAATGAGCGGCATGGCCTGGATGTTTATCGGGCTGCTGGTCTTTTTCCTCTCAGCTGCAATCTTCACGGCGGTCGTGACGCCGATTCGGAGAAGCATAGCTCCCGAAATCACCGTGCCGGCGCCGCCACGTTCTAGTTTTGGTGTTCGTAATCTTGAAAACGTGGACGAGGGTGGAGTCACCTTTGCCGACGTTGAGCCGCCGGGCGGACCAGCGGATAGGGCGGGCCTTATCGGCGGGGACATCGTCACAAGTTTCGACGGCAAAGTGGTTGAGAATGAGGACGAAATCACCGATCTGTTGCGGAAAACGCCGGTCGGCAAGACGGTCGACGTGGTTTACGTTCGCGACGGTGAAGCCAGGACAACCAAGCTGACGACGGCTTCGAGCGAAGAGGTTGAGCGCCTGGCAAGAGAGTTTCGTAATCGGCCGGAAGGGCACGGGCGTTTCGGGTTCAATGACGGCGACACTGAGCGAGTGCCGATCGCCGGCACGAAGATGTTTGGAGTCAGGCTGGACGATGTTGAACAAAACCTGCCCGCTGACATGGCCGGCATTAAGGAAGGCGACATTATAATTGAATTCGACAAAGTTCCCATTCGCACGCGAAGAGAACTAACCTCACGTGTTCGACGCGCGTTGCCCTACACGACGGTTACGGTAGTGGTGATGCGCGGCACGGAGCGGCTGGAGATTCCGGTGAAGATGGGCGGCAGTCGAAGGTGACAAGTTTCGCTTGGTGTTTGAGCTGTGGTCTTGGGATGAATAGGGTATATGAGCCGTATAGGCCCTCTTAGCCAAAGACCAAGATCCTCACTTCTTCACATAATCCCGTAAACGTGCTTCCATCTCGCGACGAGCTTCTTCACGGGCCTCTTCTGGCTCATCCCTTTCAAATGTTTCAAATAGCGCATACTGAGTTTCCGCTAGCAATCGCAGCTCCCAGGCATCCCGTTTGCCATGTGAGGGCCGTGAAAACCAAATCGCATCGATAGGCGCTTCGTCAATTCTTGCACCCTCGAGGGTCTGCTCTTCTTTGCCGGCAAATTCGGCGCGAGTTTCCGGACGCAGCAACACACGTCTTATTTGCCAGCCGTGTTTCTGGTAGGTAGAAATGATCTCGCGCGCCAGCTTGCGTTGGTCCATCTTCTGGTCTTTCCGAACTAACCAGGAGAGTATAACTCAGCATCCTGACCCGGACAGCGAGCGCACGACTCAACTTCGAGATGCTTGGGGAAGTTTAGCCCGATGCCTTTGGTTCGTCCGGGAGCAGTGGTCGGTGGGCGCTACCCGTCGCGGGCCTTTTGAGCATGACACCGCCTTGTGCGGCGAATAAATTACAATTTGGAGCTGAGTGGGGCAACTCAATCACAGGACCTCGGCTGGTGCTTTGCTGGTGCCGGCATCCGCTGACTAGAAGATTGGGGTGAATGAGAGGTTGAATTTTCAAACGGCGCTGGAAAGCTGTTCCGTGTGTAGCCAAACTTGAATCTTCCACCGCCGTTTCTGGAATTCAGATTGCCCAAGTCGGACCTTTGGCTACACTTTCCTGGTTATTCTGCTCTACACGCTCGCGATTCTTCAACGGTAGATTTCGGAGCGTCTCAATCAGCTCGCCGACATCGATCGGTTTGGTAACATGCGCAAAGAACCCTTCTTCCCTGGCCCTTTCCACGTCCTCGACGCGCCCGAATCCAGTCAGCGCCAATACCGGAATCTCCGCGCCGCCCGGCATGGCCCGCAGCCGGCGGAGCAACTCGAACCCATCCATCCCGGGCATCGAGATGTCTGACAAAATCACGTCAAACTCTCTTTCCTCGACGAGCTTCAGCGCATCTTCGCCTTTCGCAGCCGTCGCTACCGTCGCCCCATCCATTTCAAACAGGCGGCGCAGCATCTCGATGGTGTCTCGAGAGTCGTCCACCACCAGGATGCGCAACTGGCCCAAAGCTCCGCTTTCTATCTGAGTTTCGTTAGTTAGGGCTTCTTCCGTGTCGCTGCGGAGCGGTAGCTTTACTGTGAACCGGGTGCCTTGGCCTAAACCTTCCGAGAAGACCTCAACCGTGCCTTCATGGAGGTGAACCAACTGCTCCACCAGCGCCAGCCCGATGCCCAATCCGCTGTGCCTCCGGCTCTTGGTGGCGTCAGCCTGCCGGAACATTTCGAATACGTGAGGCAGGAAGGCCAGGTCAATCCCCTGTCCCGTGTCCTCGACCTCCAACACCGCCTCCTGCCCTTCACTCTTCAATCGCAACGTTACCGTTCCACCCGAGGGCGTGAACTTCACCGCGTTGTTCAATAGATTCCAGACCACCTGCTCGACTCTCAAGGGATCGCCATCGACAAATAAAACCTCTTCCGGCATCTCAACCCGGACATCGATTCCCTTTCCGGTTGCCTCTGCCTGCACCGTTTCCACAGCGTTACTAATGACTGCGGTCAACGACACGGCTTCGCGGTTGAGTGAAAGCTTACCCATGTGCAACCGGGAGAGATCGAGCAGGTCCCGAATTAGTTGCGACTGGGCTACGGCATTGCGTTTCAGTATTTCCCCTGCTCGTTTAACGAACGGCGACCGTTTTGCCTCTTCACTGCGCAGTAATACTTCCGCATAACCGAGGATGACATTCAACGGGTTGCGCAGCTCGTGAGACAGCGTTGCCAGAAATTCGTCCTTGACGCGATTGGCGGTTTCCGCCTCGCTGCGCGCCAGCCGCTCGCTTTCCAGGAGTTGCGTGCGCTCTCTCTCGGCGCGCTTACTTTCGCTGATGTCGCGGGCGATCTTGGATGCTCCAATGATTTCGCCAGATTCGTCTTTGATCGGAGAGACGCTGAGAGAAATATCGATCAGGCTGCCATCTTTTCGCTGCCTAACCGTTTCGTAGTGATCCACCCGTTTACCGCTTCGGATTCTCTGCAGGATAAGCGGCTCATCGTTGAAACGCTCAGGCGGAATGAGGATGGTGATCGGCTGGCCAACCGCCTCCGCTGCCGTGTAGCCGAAAATTCGTTCGGCTCCTTTGTTCCAACTGTTAATGATTCCGTCGAGGTTTTTGCTGATAATCGCATCGTCAGACGACTCAACGATCGCCGCCAACCGCTGATTTGTCACTTCAGCGTGTTTGCGCTCAGAGATATCACGCAGATAAACGGTCAAGCCTTCAGCGGACGGATAAGCGTGAGTTTCAAACCAGTCCCCCGGGACAATGCCAGGGGCCACTTCGAAGTGAACAGGCTCCATCTCTTCCATGGCTTTGTGGAAATTGGTGAAAAACGGTGTATTGACGGCTTCGGGATACACTTCCCAGATGACCTTGCCGATCAATTCTTCGCGGGGCTTTCCAAATCGGGCCTCGGTGTGCCGGTTCGCGTCGATAAAGCGCCACTTGCGATCCAGGAAGAAAAACAGGTCGGTAATACTCTCGAGAATGCTGCTGATTCTCTCGTTTGAGACGCGTAAAGCCTCGAGCGTCTGGTCTCGCTCGCGGCCCGCTTCGGCCAGCTCCATTTCGTAGAAACGCGCGTTGCGAAGCGCGATAGCGGCCTGATCTGCCAGGGCCGACAACTGCCACTCTTCTTCTTCGTGCAGCGGGTGGACAGGCGCGATCACCAGCAGTCCATCCAGCGAGCCTTTCGCGATCACCGGCACCGGAACGAGTGGCCGATCGGCAGGCATCGCCAGAGCCTTATGAAGCCGGCGAATCACCTCTTCTTCCATGGCGCCGGAAAAACCTTCGAAGAGTGCCGGGTCAACCCCACTCGCGGCGCGAATCCTCAGCGTGCCATTTTTATCGACCAGGAGGAGCAGGCAAACGCTGGCCCCTACCAGATGGGCGGCGTTCTCGACAATTAGATCGAGAACCCGGTCAAAGTTGAGCGACGTGGTGATGGCGCGGTTGATTTCGGCCAGTCGCTTGTACGGTTCTTTCTGATGCCCTTGCTCGTTCATTGATTACCTAAAGTCTTTTGTCGTTTTTTCTGACCACTATGCCCTGAGAAGTGATCTCGAGCATATGTTCATGGTCGTCGTGGGCGCTCCCTCGCGTTTTGACCACCCGCACGGTGCGCTCCATGACCGTGCCGGGCTTGAAGCGAAGCAGCAGGATATTATCGCTCATGTTCGAGACTTCCTGATTACTGATGCCATGAACCTCAAACAAGTCCTGGAGCTCATAGGTCATGAGACAGGTAATGCTTTGGACGGCAAACCATTGCGTCAGCGCGTAAACAAAGTCGGAAAAACGCTGCTGGTCGATACTGCTTCGTTCAAGGTCACCGAGAGCGTCGATCACGACCCGCTTAATCTTTCCCTCGCTGATGCGCTGAAATAGTTCCGAGGCAATGCTGTCAAGCTGCATCTCGACCGGAGAGCGGTAGAGCAGCTCGAACCCGTCGTTCAGCAGTTCCTCGGGCTCCCAGCCAAAGTTGCGCATACTCCGGACAAGCTGCGTCGGGTTCTCCTGTAATCCGACGAACAGCCCTGGCTCTCCTCTGGCTGCTCCCTCACGCATGAAATGAAGGCCCATGAGAGTTTTGCCGGAACCAGTGGGTCCGGCCACCAGGGTAGTGCTGCCGCGCCAAAAGCCGTCGCCGATCATCGCGTCCAATCCCGTGATGCCCGTCGGGATCCGCTCAACGCGTTCCGCATAATCAGGAGTACGCTCCGGAGTTAAAAGGCGTGGAAACAGTTCGATTCCCGCTTTGCTGATTGAGAAGGCGTGCATTCCCGGCACCGATCTTGAGCCGCGCAGTTTCTCGACTCTCAAGAAACGTTGTTCTCGGACGTTGGTCGAATACCGGAGTAACTGAAGAACGACGTCGGCAATCGCAAACTCCGGGAGATCCGTCATCATCTCCTCCGCGTATTCGCCCACCAGAAAGCTGGTGCAGTCATAGGCAGAAAGTACACTCGCCAAATCATAAACACCCGTCCGCTGCTCGAGGGGCGTGGCGAACAATTCATTTAAGGCCTTAAATGAATCTATGAAAACAAACTTCGGCGTGTAAGCGAGCAGCAGGGTGGTTACCGCCTCGGCCAACGTCGCGATGCCCTGGTCTCGGAGAATCAAGCCGAGATCTTCGTAGAAGATAGACTCGCCGATCTTCGATGAGTCAAAGAAGCCATAGCTCTGACCGTGAACGATGAATTTTTCGAGCGGCTCCGATAGAGTTGTCAAATAGAGCGCCGGGGTTTGGGGAGTCGCGTTGGCGAAGGCAATTTGTTCTGCCAGGATTGTCTTACCTGAACCCGGGGCGCCCATCAACACGGCAATCGTGTTTGCCGGCACCCCTCCGTATAGCACCTGGTCCAGCCCTCGGACACCGGTTGTTATTTTTTCACGAGCCAACAAAATCACCCCCTGCTGATTTTTGGCGCAAGGCGATCAGCTTTTCTACCGTTTGAATTAAGAGTTGTTCGTTGAGGGGCTTCACCAGAAAAGCGTCGGCGCCTGCTTCGCGAGCGCGGTCTTCTGCGTGCAAGTGGCTGAAGAGCAACACCACAATTCCGCTGGTGCCGGGGTCGGCCTTCAGGTTCCGGCAAAGACTGAGACCGTCGAGCTTTGGGACCAGGATTTCCGTCACCAGAATCTTTGGCCTCAATTCTCGCGCTTGCTCGAGGGCTGAGACACCATCCACGGCAAATTCGACTGCGTAACCTGCCTGTTCCAAAAAGAACTTTTCCAGACGTCGAACCGCGGGGTTCCGCTCAACGACCAGAATCAGGGCGCGCTCGGTGGCGTGGCCGATGCCGGCATCTTTATAAGCAGACGAGGTCTCTGAGTCGGAAGAAAACATATGTAGTTGCGACCAGGGGGAACTGGACGACTGAACAGGGGAACCGGACGACTGAAAGCTTGAGAGCACTTTATAACATGGGCTGGCATGAAACAAGATCAACCCAGTGGGCGGGAAAGTTGGAAGGTCAATCCAGAGCCCGAAGTGCTATGATTAGGACGGCCGGCCGGCCACATGGGGAAAACGACAATCTTATGTCCGAAGCGATTCAACAAAAAGAGGGCGGCGCAGTGAAGGTTCGAATCGAAAGTGATTCGATGGGCGAGATCGAGGTCGCCTCTGATCGCTACTGGGGCGCTCAGACTGAGCGCAGTTTGCACCACTTCAACATCGGCCACGACCGAATGCCGCGCGAGATGATTCGGGCTCTCGGAATTCTTAAAAAAGCCGCCGCCATAGTGAATCATGATCTGGGAAAGTTACCGACCGACAAGCTAAAGCTGATCGAACAGGCCGCGGACGAAGTCATCTCGGGAAAGCTGGACGAGCACTTTCCCCTCCGTGTCTGGCAAACAGGCAGTGGGACGCAAACCAATATGAATGCCAACGAGGTCATTTCCAATCGCGCGATTGAGATGGCCGGCGGCGTGATGGGCAGCAAGAAACCGATTCATCCGAACGACGACGTCAATATGTCGCAATCGTCAAATGACACGTTCCCGACGGCCATGCATATCGCGGCGGCGGAAGAATTGAATCGCCTCATTCCCGAAGTACAGAACGTCCATGACGCGATCGCCGCCAAGGCCGAGGAGTTTAAGGACGTCGTTAAGATTGGGCGCACGCATCTTCAGGACGCTACTCCGATCACCGTGGGCCAGGAAATGTCGGGCTGGGCCAGCTTGCTCGAGCGCGACATCGAACGTTTGAAGGTTTCATTAAACGGGCTTTTCGAGCTCGCCATCGGCGGCACCGCGGTCGGCACCGGGATCAACTCGCATCCCGAATTTGGCGAGCGGGCGGCGCGGCAGATCGCCGAATTGACAGAGCTTCCTTTCAAGTCACACCCAAACAAATTCGCGGCGCTTTCCGCTCACGACGAAATCGTTTTTGCCAGTGGGGCGCTCAAGACCTTGGCCGCGTCCCTGATGAAGATTGCGAATGACATCCGCTGGCTGGCCTCGGGTCCCCGATGTGGCCTGGGCGAATTTATCCTGCCGGAAAATGAGCCGGGGTCCTCAATCATGCCGGGCAAGGTGAATCCAACTCAAAGCGAAGCGATGACCATGGTCTCAGTACAAGTCTTTGGTAACGATGCGGCGATTACCTTCGCCGGCTCGCAGGGTAACTTTGAGTTGAATGTTTTCAAACCGGTAATGATTCATAATCTGCTACATTCAATTCGGCTGATTCACGATGCGTGTCATGGTTTCGTTCAGTACTGCATTGCCGGTATCGAACTCGACCACGAAAGAATTGATGACTACCTCAATAACTCTCTCATGCTCGTGACCGCCTTGAATCCGCACATCGGTTACGACAAAGCAGCTAAGATTGCCAAACATGCTCACGCCCAGAGGATGAGCTTGCGCGACGCAGCCATCGAACTCGGGTTTTTGACTGGCGAAGAGTTTGACAGTTACGTCAAGCCGGAGGAAATGACTCATCCTTAAATCCACAGATTACGCAGATTTTCAGATTAAAAAGTTTGGAGGCCGTCACGAGACCTGGCAGTCCCGCGTATAAAGCGCAGGAGAATCAAAGGGAGAATTTGCCCTACGGATTTCTGATCGTCTGAGTAATCAGTAAATTGGGTTTGGAGAGATAAGGTTGCCGGATCGAAACGACAAGGTTAAAGAGAACGTTGCTGGTTCTTACTACGTCGATTCCTCATGCATCGACTGTGACGTTTGCCGCGATACCGCGCCCGATAATTTCATCCGCTCGGATGAGAACAGTTACTCATTCGTCTACAAGCAGCCCGACACTGATGAGGAGCGCGTAGCGTGTGAAGAGGCGCTTTCTTGCTGTCCCGTGGAAGCCATCGGCAACGACGGCGAAAGCTAGTCCACAGACTGCGCCGATTACTCAGGCTTTAGACAAAAAAGGCCAGAGGCAACTTGCCCCTCAGCCAGCCTGTCTTGACGTAAAGCCCATCCCCTCGTTTGCCCCTTCGGTGGGGACTCTCAACCAACCTATTGTTTTGTCTCCTGTGTAATCGGTGTAATGGTGGACACGACGGCATGGAATTCGCCGTTTAAGCAAGGGAGGGGTGATTTGGGTGATTTGCTGAGAAATTTAGTAAGAACTGAATGGTTGCGTTGCTTGAATCGTAGGAAAACCGTACTAAGAGTCACGCGCAAGATTTGCTCCTCAGGACGTTCTTCGGATTCCGGCGCTAGAAATTTTCCCTCTCCCAGCGCAGTATAAAACGAAGAACTTTGGAGGAGATTGATTCATGAAAAGAAGACTTTTTATTGTTTTAAGCGCTGTCGTTGTGTTGACTCTTTTGGCAAACCTCCCCGCGAAAGCGGAAGCCGCACGTGAGATTACGGTTCGCGGACACTTGCAGAGGACAGTCGAACCTGGAGGCTGGCTGATCGTCGCCGGGGAGCAAAAATATCTGATCCTGAATGCCCAAAAATTTCAAAGAGAGTCATGGTTCAAGGAAGCCGTTGAAGTAGAAGCGACTGGCGAGCCCAAGCCGGACGTGGTAACCACCCAGATGGAAGGCACGCCCTTTGAAGTCCGATCAATGCGCCCTCTCTATCAAGGGTCGGGTGGAAATCAGGCCGCCAGCGGAAGCGACTCAAAACGACTGACCCGGGTCACCGTGATGGGCGACTCGATCGTGCAGGCTCAGCCGGACACCGCAATCGTCACCGTGGCGGTGGTAACGCAGAGTAAGCGCGCGCTTGAGGCGCAACAGGAAAACGCAAACCGAAGCGACGCGGTAGTGCGCGCTCTCAAGGCAGCCGCGGGCCCAGGTGCGGAGGTTAAAACCAGCGGCTACAGTCTGCAGCCCCAGCGAGTCTATCGGGAAAATCAGCCACCAACCATTACAGGTTACGAAGCGCGGAATAGCGTGACCGTAACCTTGAGCGACTTAACCAAAGTCGCCACGGTCATCGATGCGACGGCGCAAGCCGGCGCCAATGACATTACGGGCATCTCGTTTACCTTGAGACGAGACCGGCCGGCACGTGACAATGCACTGGCACAGGCAACTCAGGAAGCGATGAGCAAGGCCCGGGTCGTCGCGGCGGCGCTGGGCGGGCGCGTCGTGCGAATCGTGGAAGTTCAGGAAGAAGGATTTATTAGACCCATTCCCGTTTACGATGCGCGGGCTGAGCTCGCAAGGATGTCGGCGGCTCAGACGCCGATTGAAGTAGGAACACTGGAGATCACTTCAAGGGTTCAGGTCATCGCTGAAGTGGAGTCGGGAGGAAGTTAATAGAACGAAGAGGACGAGTTAGACCAATACAAGGACGGAGAATCAATTTAACTGAAAACGACTGCTGTTTGCGGCGGACAGTCCAGCCGCAAACATCAGGAAATAAGCCGCGGATTACGCGGATAAACGCGGATTAGAAAAGCCTTAAGCTGGGCACAACAAGAAAGGCAGAGAGCGCTTAGCCGTTTCTCGTTGGTTTATTCAGCTTTCTGAATCCGCGTGTATCAGTTATTCCGCGGCCAAAGGCGGGCTGTAAGGAACAACCTCCGCGATCAATTCATTCCGCTCTTTCAAGGTTTCGCGTTTTCGCTTATGCTGTAGCCATGCCAATGCCAAAAGGAGCGTTCTCTATAATGGAGTTACGCAATCAGGTTAGGCCGTCGGGCCGCCTCTGGATTCCGGCGGCTGATGTTTACCGAGCCGGTGATGGATGGATCGTGAAGGTGGATCTCGCTGGTGTGTGCGATGACGATCTGCAGATAACACTTGGCGACTCGTATGTGGTAGTTACAGGCTGCCGGCGCGATACGATTTATCGGGAGGGCTATACTTATCAACAGATGGAAATCACCTACAGTCGCTTTGAGAAAAGAATCAATTTCCCTTGCGCCATTGAAGCTAGCTCCCTCACACACGACTATCGGGATGGCTTCTTGATAATCAACATGCGTTGTCGGTAGAGAAGTTTTTTATATAGGTTTCGATTTTTAGAGGAATGTCCGAGAACAAGGAAAAACCAGGCGCCACTCAGCAACCCGAGGAGCCGAGCGAAGCAAAAAGCCGGCCCAGTGAGCTAACTTCAACTCCTCAGGCGGCGGCCGAGCCATTCGAAGTGGCCATCCTCGGCCTCCAAAACACCACGCTATTTCCTGAGACCGTAGTGCCCCTGGCCGTGGGCCGGCCGCGCTCAGTCGCAGCGGTCGAGGCGGCCCTCTCCACGCCGGAAAAATTGCTGGCTTGTATCACGGTGCGGCCCGAGAGCACCACTCCGGACGCCCGGCCTGCCGATCTGTATACGGTCGGGACGTTGGTGATGATCAAGCGGATGGAGCGGGTTGAAGACACGATGCACATCATCGTGCAGGGAACTGAACGAATAAAGGTGTTGGAGTGGAAGCAGGAAGAGCCTGCGCTGCGCGCTCTCGTGCAAATTCTTCCGGAAGCGAAGGTTGTAGCAGCCGACGAGGTCGAAGCCACAAAACGTAACGTTCAGTCAATGATCCAGGAAGCGTTGGCACTCTTGCCGGGAGTGCCACCAGAAGTGCGCGTAGCCATTCTCGGCTCGGTCGAGCCCGTTCGGCTGGCTTACTTTCTCGGGTCAATTCTCAATCTTGGGGTGGAGCAAGAGCAGAAGATGCTCGAAGCGGAAACCGCCGACGAATTGCTGAGTCTGGCCCACACATATCTCGCGCGCGAGCTGGAGATCATCCAGTTGCGTTCGAAGATCTCTTCGGAAGCGCAATCGGAGATGGATAAGGCCCAGCGGGATTATATTTTGCGCCAGCAGATGAAAGCCATTCAGAAAGAGTTGGGCGAAGACGAAACTGGAGAAGCTGCAGAAGCACAAATGTTGCGCGAACGTCTGGCCGCGGCTGACATTCCTAACGACGTGCGAAAGGAAGCCGAGCGCGAACTGAAACGTCTCGAAAAGCTTCCGCCGGCCGCGCCCGACTACCATGTCATCCGTACTTACCTCGACTACATTCTTGAGCTGCCGTGGCGCAAGTCATCCGAAGATAAGATCGTTCTGGACGAGGCGCAAAAGGTTCTCGATGAGGATCACTATGGTTTGGAGGATGTCAAAGAGCGCATCCTCGAATTTCTCGCCGTGATCAAGTTGCGGCCCGACACCAAGAGCCCCATTCTCTGTTTCGTCGGACCGCCAGGCGTCGGTAAGACTTCACTGGGCCGTTCCATTGCTCGCGCGCTCGGGCGTCAGTTTGAGCGGATGTCGCTCGGCGGCATGCGCGACGAAGCCGAATTGCGCGGCCACCGCCGCACCTATATTGGCTCGATGCCGGGACGAATCATCCAATCAATTCGCCGCGCCGGTGTGAACAATCCGGTCCTGATGCTTGACGAGATTGATAAGCTCGGCCAGGACTACCGGGGGGATCCGGCGTCAGCCCTGCTCGAGATTTTGGATCCGCAGCAGAATAATACCTTTCGCGATCACTATCTGGATTTGCCGTTCGATTTATCCAGAGTTTTCTTCATCGCCACCGCCAATCAAATGGGGCCGATTCCTCCTCCGCTTCGAGATCGCATGGAGGTCATCAATCTTCCCGGGTACAGCGATCCGGAGAAACTGCAAATCGCGCGTCGTTATCTCGTGCCGCGGCAAATTTTTGAAAACGGACTTCAGCCGACTCAATTGGAGATTGCCGACGACGCCATCGAGTTGATTGCCTCCCGTTATACCCGCGAGGCCGGCGTGCGACAACTCGAACGTAGCATTGGCAGTATTGCCCGCAAGGTGGCTCTGAAAATTGCTCAGGGACAGGCCGAAACAGTGCGGGTCACGGCCGCTGAAATTAACGAATATTTGGGCGCGCCGAAGTTTTATCCCGAGCAGGCCCGCAAAGAGTTGCCTGCAGGCGTAGCCACCGGAATGGCCTGGACTGAGATGGGGGGCGAAGTATTATTTATCGAAGCGACTCTTCTCCCGGGCGGCAAGGGATTAACGATCACCGGGCAGCTCGGCGAAGTGATGCAGGAGTCGGCGCGCGCAGCGCAATCATATCTCTGGTCGCACGCCGCCGAGTTTGGAATCAATCCTGAAATGTTCCAGGACTATGGCGTCCACCTGCACGTGCCCGCGGGCGCTATTCCAAAGGACGGGCCAAGCGCGGGTGTTACGATCACCGCCGCGATGGCTTCGCTTTACAGTGGCCGCCGCGTACGTCCTGACACGGCGATGACGGGTGAAATCACCTTATCGGGTCTGGTGTTTCCAGTTGGTGGGATAAAAGAAAAGGTGCTGGCCGCACATCGAGCCGGCATTGGCCGCATTATTCTACCTAAGCGTAATGATGCCGACATTGAAGATTTGCCGGAAGACGTGCGTGATGAATTGCAGATTGTATTTGTTTCACGGATCAATGAGGTCGTCGAGGCCGCCCTCGAAGTGTTGGTGGCGAACCCGCCGCCGCCGCCGCTTAATACAAATGCCGGCAGAGACTACTCTCGCAATCATGCAACCGAGCAGCTTCCGGCGCCGCAGAGCTTGAAGCCTTCATCGAGCTAATCCGCAGATTACGCAGATTCCGAAACCGGACCGTCCACTACGAATCCGAACATCAAGTTCGTAACTCGGCCTGGCCACGACGAGAGAATCAACATTTTCTAATCTGCATCCGACAAAGTTCAGGGAGACTGGACAACGAGGTTGTTTCTCCCCAGTCTCCCCTTTCTCCGTTTACCAGTTTCCTCAGGTCAGGGCAGCGCTTCGACGATGACGAAGAAGCGGAACGAACCCGCCTGTTGCACTCCCAGCAGGAACTCGACGTTCACCGAGGCGGTGGCGGGAAGCGGCGACCCCAGCGTGAGCGTCAGGGTCGAATTATAACCGCCGCCCTTCGCCTGGGCCGGAGGTTGCTCAAGAGTCAACCCCTGAACCGTCACGGTGCATGGCGGAGTCATCGGCGTTCCGGTGGCCGCGCAGGTCATCGAATCGTTGACCGTAACGCCCATAACGGTCATCGAAGTCCTGGCACGCAGGTCGGCCACGCCACCCGGGGCCGGCTCTGTCGTTATTTCGACGACCCGGAACCTGAGCCGCGTGACTGGCCCACCGGTGTTATTAACCACGCGCCGCCGAACCGCCAGTGTTCCCAGCGTCGAATTATTTCCCGGATCTGAAGTCGTATCGCGCACCCGGTTCGGCGGAGACGTCTTAGACCCGGACATATCGAGCAGCAGGACTGGTATCATGACTTCCCGAATCAACGGACTTGTCTGGTTCTGCGGACCTGGCGCACCCAGCCGCTGTCCGGCGCCTGCCACCAAGGTTGCAGCCGTGTCTGCGAAGATGAAGTCCGCCGTGTTGTCGTTGGTGTCCTTGGGTGTGCCAGGGGTGGTGCAGCCCGGGCCTGCCATGAAGTCACACTCCTTGCGGAAGAAGCTGTACTGGAGGGTTGATCCCATCACCGCCCCCAGGTTTGTTCCTTCCCTTACCAGGTCACATACGTTACCCGTATTTGTGCCAAACCCGACCGCATCGAATCTGTTCATCGTCGAGACCGCCAGCACGTTGGTGGTCGAGAAGATCGAGACGTTCCGATCATTCTCGATGTCTGCCGTTAGGGTGGCATTGCCTGCGGCAGCGCCGGTGCCGCCATAGTTAGACAGGCTGTAAGCCGACCCAACCAGCAGGTAGTGACCACGCGCCGGGATTACTGTTCCGTTCATAATAGTCCCGACCAGAACCGGTGTGGCGTTGCAATCAGCGCCCGACTTGAAGACGCCGTATCCTGGTGAAGCGTCTGAAGCATTCACGGTGTGCGGCGAGTCGGAGTTGTTGTAAATCTCGACAAACTCGTCGCCAGCGCCGTTTGGCCCACTGGTGCGCAACTCAGAAATAAGCAGCGTGCCAGCAGCATTCGCCGCTTTAATGGTACCAGTGCCGGTCGCGTTGACGACGATCGCCTGGGAGGGATTGGCCGAGATGGTGACCGTAAAGTTCTCATCACTCTCAGCGCCGTCCATGTCCGAGTTTACGGTTATCGGAATCAACTTAATCTGTTCACCGGCCTGGAAGGTGATCATGCCTCCGGCAACCGCCGTGTAATCTCCCGGAGCCACCGCAGTGCCATTAGCGGTGTTGAAGGTGATGGGAATCATCTGTGACGCCGGAGTTGACAGGCTTACCGTAAAGAGCATGGAAGTGGTTCCCGAAGTCGGCTCCGCCACCATTGCATTATTGATGACCACGTCAGGTGGAACATCGATCGGGGTCACGGTTGGATCTGCTCCTCCGCCGACAGCCGGATCGTCGGTGAGAACCGAGATACCGCCGTCAGCCGTTACCGTGCCCTGGTTAGAGACCTGCGGCGGGCCGGAATATGGATTCTCAACCGTTACCTGGAACGTAATGGTGACGGATTGGCCCGCGGGTAAGGTGCCTACGTTCCAAGTCACATTGTTGCCCATGATGACCGGCGGATTGGGTGATATCGTTTCGATGGTTGGCTTCGTCCGTGTGGACTGGTCCTGGGCCGGTCCGGCCTGCGAGCCATTCACACTCTCAATCACTGCCTTCTGCCGCTGATTTCCAACTGTGCGAGATCTGTTCTCGGCAACCGGCTGAGAAGGCGTGGTGTTCGCTACTACAGATTGCTCAGGCTTGGCGGCCAGGGTATTGACGACTACCTGACGCGGCAAGGACATGAAGGGCTGGCTGGTGATGCTGGTAGCGGAAGTGTCCGGTTGCGAATTGGTCACCGGTTGCTCGGGTACTCCCACACCTAATGCAATAATTTCGGCTTGCGAGTTGCTTTGCGGCGGATCGATAGTCACGGCCGGGGGCGCGGCGCAAGTTACGCCAAAGCTGACGCCTGCATCAGGAGTTACGTTGACACCTCCGTTCGCCGCCTCCGCGGCTGCTTCACTAGCCTGCTCGACGTTGTGCGTGCCGTTGATTTCGTTGATATCAATTATTCGGGTGTTGGCAGGCGCTGGGAATGTGTTCCCGCTGATATCGATGCACTGCACTGGGGCGATTATGTCTCCCACGTCGTTGGCGTTGGTATCGAAACGCATCTCGGGCGCGCCGACCAGGTTTGTATCGACGTCGTTATTGGTCACTGTGGCGCTCAGGTTGGCGTTGGCCTTCGTGCGCGTAAAGATGCCTGGGGTATTAAGGGCCCCTAAATTTTGGCCCACGCCATTGCGGACGACGTTACCTGAGATCAGGACATTGCCGGCTAGCGAGTTGTTACGCCGCCGCTCAACTCGAATGCCGGAGGCAATCGTGATCCCTGCGCCCGCGCCGACCGGTGCGTTCGCACCGGTGCACGCACCGCCCACCCGGAGCCTGCCGATGCAATTGTTGATGATCTTCGCATTGACCGTGCTGGAGGGCGCGCCGGTGTTGGCCATATCGAGAAAGATGCCGCCCTGCTGGATGTTAGTCAGCGTGTTGTTATCCACGACCAAAGTGCTGGGAACGTTCGCGGCGTCGTCGATAAAAATCAGCACCGCGTTGAGTGGACCTCGGCAAGCCACGGCGCCGCCGGCGCAATTGTTCGCGGCGCTGCCGACGTTATTGATGTTGTTGCGCTGCAGAGTCATGTTCAACTGGTTTCCGGCCAGCGTTCCATCATTGTTGATATTGATCAGAGACTCGCCAGTGGAAGCAGTAATAAAGACATTATTAAAAGTGTTATCTTGGATCAGCAGAGTAGACCTTCCGGCTTCCGCGACTCCGGCAATCAGGTTGGTCTTGCCGTCAGTCGGGGAATTCTGGAAGGTCGAGTTCTGCACTGTCAGGTTCACCGTGGCGGTTGACCCGGCGCTGGCGCCGGCAGTGCTCTGAAGCGCGGTCGCCAAAATGTTCGAAAAGGTGCAGTTGGTCGCCACATTGTTAGTTGGGCCGCCCACCGTCACGGTCATGTTGGCGGCGCTGCGTCCCTGGATGCCGATGCCGCGGTTGCCAATTGCATTTTGGAAAGTAGCGCCGTGGATCGTCAGGTTTAAAGCCGTCGAAGTGGTGTTGACGAGGTAGAGACCATCGCGGTTCGCGACGTTGAATCCAGAGATTGTTCCGCCGGTAATGCTGCTGGTGCCGGTCAGGTTGTGCAGCGAGATGGCGTGACCGCCAAAGCCTGCTCCGGTGGCGCCAGTAACATCCTGACCCGGGTTCGAAATACTCACTCCCGAGAGGACCAACGTAGCTGAATTGCGCAGATCGATGCCATCATTGCCGCTGTTCGAGATAGTGCCGCCGTTGAGCGTAAAACTGCCCGTGTTATTCGTTAGAAAAATTCCGTCGCCGTCGCCGTCAGTATTGGGAACGCCATCGGAATCACCGTCACTCTGCGCCGTAATCTGGTTAGCGTCGCTGATTGTGGCGCTGGCGACCGTTACCGTGGAGGATGAATCCTCAACCCGAATTCCGTAGCCAGCCGCAGCATTTGGGTTCGGAATATTTGTCGTACCCAACTGGATGTTGGTGGCGGTGGAATTGTCAACAAAGACGCCCGTGCCGGCGCGGGTATTGATCTGGGTCGTCCCAGTCACTTGAAACTTGGTGCCGCTCACATCAATCAGCGAGATGCTATTCGAGGCGCCGGTGGTCGTGATACTGGTGAACTGTAGATTGATTGGCGTGCGTCCGGCCGGGCCGTCGATTTCCACGGCTCGATTGCCGGCGCCACTCGTGGTGATATCGCCGCTCGTGTTCGTCAGGGTTCCCGTGTTGTCAGTCGCCACAAAAGCACGCTGAGTTGCGTCAGGACTGATATCAAGGTCGGCAAAAGTGATGGCCGCTGAATTCAGATTCAAAAACACACCGACGCCACCCGAACTGCTGGAGTTAGTATTGCCAAGATTAAATGTGCCCGCCGAGTTCTGAATCTGGATCCCAGCGTTGGTGGGATTGGTCGAGGTGGTGGTGGCAATGTTTAGAGTCCCGCTTACCCGATCGAGATTGATGCCCTGCGAGCCACTATTGGTGGACGAAACGTTAGTGAAGTTGAGCGTTATGGGCGAGGCTGGCGCCGCCGCTTTGGTAATGTTGATTGCCGGGCCGAGAGTTGTAGTCAGGCTGCCGGTGTTGTTTGTAACGGTGAGCGCGCCGGTGTTCTCAGCGCCGACCAGACCGTTACCATTCGTGTTTGTGCCACCGAGAGAAAGGAAAGTAACGTTGCCGGCGTTTCCAACTCCGCCGCCGCCCAAATTGACCAGCGAGCCCGGCGAAGCCTTAGTCACCGTAGTGTTGCCGAAGGTGACAGAAGTGCCTCCCGCAAGGCTCTGGATATCGATGCCGTGCCCGGTGCCGGCGACGCCCGAGATGTTGGTCGTGCCGGCCGTAGTGTTGCCGCCTCCAACAGCGTTCAGGAAGGCAGAGTTGGCAGGACCGTTAATGTTCTGGATGGTCAACGTTCCGAACGTACGTGTACCCATTGAGTTGTTTTGCAGCGAGACGCCGTTCGTGCCGCCGCTGCCGGCTACTCCGGTGCCGACCGTCGTGTTGCCGAAGTTGAAACTGCCGGTGGATTGTTGGACCAGGATTCCTTGCGTAGTCGAGTTTGAAACCGTGGTGCTGCCGAATGCGAGCGTGCCGGCAATCTGACTGAGGAGAATCCCCTGGCCAGTGCTCGAGGTCGTAGTGACACTCGAGAAAGCTGAGGTGGCGACGAAGGTCCCGTTGGTCAAGTTGAGCGCCTGGCCCGTCCCATTGAGCGTCACATCGGGCGAGACATTATTCCCTACCGTAAGCATGCCAAAGTTATTGCCGAAGATTTTCGCGCCCGAGGTGTTACCCACAGTAAAGCCACGCAAGAGATTACCCTGGCCCAGCGGCACGGCGTTGATTCCCGAGCCGCCCGTTGTAATTACTGGACTCATGCCGCCGGTTGCCGGCAGCGCATCGCTGAATGTTGGAACAGTAACGCCGGTAAGGTTAACGAGCGTGTCAGTTGCGCCCTGGCCGATTAACCGCTGATTATTGAGCAGCGTATTGCCGCCAATGTAGTTGCCGCTGAAGAGGAAAATATTGTGGCCGGCCTGGTCGGCTGCCGTGTCGGAAAAGCAAGTCTGCGCGCCCGAGCTGGTGCCCGTATAGCAGTTAAAAGGCGCAGTAAGACGGCCGTCCCCACCGACGGGTGCAGAGGCGTTTACAAACCATATCATTCCCGTAACGGTTAAGGTAACGGTAGCCGTTGAAGTGCCGCCGCCCGTCGAGTCTGTCGTCGTATAAGTAAAAGTATCCGTCCCGGTAAAACCTGGAGGCGGATTGTATTGGAAACTGCCGTCACCGGTAGTTGCGGTTACTTGTCCGCCATTAGCGCTCGTGCCGGAAAAAGGAGCGGAATTGTCACCGGCAAGAGTTGTGATTGTCAGGCCAGCGTTGGAATTGCCTGCGTTCTCGGGATCAGTGTCATTGGCAAGCAAGTCAGAGGCCCCATCTGGAACTTGAATTCGAACATTGCCAAGAACGTTGTAGGCGTCATTGAAACCGATTGGTGTGGAATGAACCGAAGCGCCGATGAGCATGGTGTTCGAATCGACCGTATCATTCAAGGTTAGGTTGAGGGCGGGGTCGGGGCCAGTGTTCTGGATGGTAATACTGTAAGTAATGGTTTCCCCCGGCTCAGCCTTGCCATCCATGTCTCCATCGGCAAAAGAGTCGGTCTTAGTTGCAGTAATCATCGGCGCTGGCGGATTAACCATGAGCCGCGATGGTACGGGAGCGTGCGACGGCGGCGCCTCAACCTGCTTCCTGGTTACGTCGCCGGCGTTCTGATCTGGAGTCCGTACTCCGAGATTGTCGAAACCGAGGGTCAGAGGTGCAAATTGGCTCGTAACCAGTAGATAAGTGAGCAAATTGGCAATGAAGCTTCTGACGTTGCGACGATGAGACTTCGGCGTACAGTATTCCATAATTCTCCTTGTGACTTCTTTTGACTCACGCGTGTGAGCGTTGCGCAGCAGGTCGAACGCGTGGGAACCTTCTTGACCATTTAAGAATTTCGAGGGGCTTCCATCGGTAAGGCTGGCCCAAGGGTGGCGGCCAGCCTTACCGATAATACCAATCTTAGCCTCTTGGTGGGAAGATGCCTTGCAAGGCGATGCAGAAGTTAACGACGAGACTTGGCATCACATTGTTGTGCGGCAGGCTTGCGCCGGCCGGAGGCAATGCTTGATTTGACATGCCCGTCAAGTTGTTTGGAGCGGCGTACCTGGTTTCGCCAGCCCCAAAGAAGTTGTTCAAAACATTGTTCTCGTTGACAATCTCCTCTGAGGCGGTAAAGGTGTGACTGTGAGCGGGTATCTCGCTGTTGAGTAGAGTCACGGTTGGGGTGCCTCCGGACTGGCCGAGGAAATAAGAGCTCAGGCCCGGGCCCTGGCCTTGATGTATGGGCACACTCCCCTCCAGATTGGGTAGTGCAAAGGTACTTTTTCCGTCCCCTCCATAAGTCGTCCCGAGCAGCGCAAAAAGCGCGGTGTTCTGCGAGATCGGAAGCAATTGACCATTGCATTGTGCCCAGCCTCTCGGAGGGAAGTTAAAACCGAACATGCGGATTTCTGCGACGAATGGATCTGACATTGTAGTCTCCTCTTTAAGTTTGGGACGGAAAAATTCCGAACAGCGAGATGATAAAGCTGATGGTAAGGTACTCCTGTATATTCGAATGCGGCTGGCTACCCCCGTCGGGGGCTACCGCCTGAGGCGCCAGGGTGATAGGGGAGTTGGCGCTCGTATAGATCTGGCCTGCCCCTTGCGCCGGAATATTACCACCGGGCGTCTGCGTTGAGGCCGTCGTGTTCGAGGCTAGCAGCGGGTGCGTGTGTGACGGTATCTGTTGAATGGTTAACGTCACTTCCTCTACCCCTCCCTGTTGCCCAATCTGGTAGCTGATGCCGTCCTGGCCTGTTCCCATATGGAGGGGCACCCGGCCTCGGAGATCGGGGAGGGCAAAAGTTTCTTGTCCATCGCCGCCATAAGTGGTGCCGATTAGCGTAAAGAGAGCGTCATTTTCCGAGATGGGTAGCAGCTGACCATCGCAGAACTGCCATCCCGCCGGAGCAAAGTTGCCCCCGAACATCCTGATTTCACCAATGAATGGTTGTGACATTAGTTTTCTCCTTTTAGTTCCGCGAAGGGAATAACCCCTGGAGGGCAATAATAAAGTTGAGCACCAAAAACGGCTGACGATTTTCGTGCTGTTGCGACCCTCCGACATTGGAGATGGTGGTCGGGTTCATTGTGACCGTGTTTCCGAACGGCCCAAAAGAGTTGGCGACCGACTTCGAAAGAATTACGGCGCTGGTGGGATTCGCATCTGTCCCGGTGTTGTTCGTCACCTGGGCGACATGGGTGTGCGCTGCCAACTCGCTGAGGTTGAGCGTGTGAAAAGCCTGACCGGCCTTCTGTCCCTGAATGAAGCTGGCGCCGATATGAATCGCCGTGCGTCCTCGAAAGTCAGGCAAGGCAAAGGTGGTTCGCCCGTCCCCGCCGTACATAGTGCCCAAAAGTGAGAAAAGCGCCTGGTTCTGGTTGATCGGCAGCAACTGTCCATTGCAAAGGGCCCATCCTCGCGGGGGGAAATTAAAACTAACGATCTTGATCTCTCCTAGAAATGGCTCGGACATAGTTCACTCCTTATGCGCTAAGCTTCTTAGAGCTATTGTCAACCTGGCTTGATTAAGATTGTCCGTTTCGCGCAATATGCCGAAAGGGATTACTGAGGAGTTAAAAATAGGCCTGAATGCGCCCCTGGAAGTTGCGTTTATGTGGTCCCGGCGCCAGGAACCCTGCTACCAACTGATGTGGCCTAATCTGTAATCGAAGCGGGCAAGATTCTACCCGACGCAGGGCAGAAGATCAAGACCTTAGTCTGAAGTTCCAAGCCTTAAGTTCATGAAATTAAATTTAGTTATTGCCAAGCCTGACCGAGTTAGATAGACTGTCGTTGGTCCACCTCTAGCCTGGTTCCAATGTCAGCAATACGCCCCTAACAGCAACCCTCAGTCACTGAGCGGTCTCACTCTGCTTTCAATCAGTCTAATCAGATTCCTACCGGATAAAAGGAGAACAATCTAATGTCTGTTTCACGACGCCGATTTTTAAGATCAGGTGCCATGGGTGCATTGTCAGCGGGCCTCATCTTCAGGTCCGGCCTTGCGGATGCGCGCCCCAAGCCGCACGCGGGCCACAACACCCAACTCCCGGACCAGACAGCAGCGCTTTTTAACTACAGCCGGGCCAATTTTGAGCCCAACGTCGGCAGCATCTTTCGAACCAGCTTCGGTAAGGGTCACGTCAACCTCAAGCTCGTCAAACTTACCGGCGGTCTGCCCAGATTCGGCGCTTTGAAGACCGGTCAGATAGGAGACACTGAATCGTTCGTTTTAGCCTTCCAGGGGCCAAGCAACCGTTCTGCTGCATCAACCATTCATCAACTCGAGCACTCCACGCTCGGCAGATTCGACTTATTCATGACACGCTCCGAAGATCGCGGTAGAATCTTCTACACTGCGATCGTCAATCGTCTCGTTTGAAGCGCTGGTAGCGTCAGTATCCCAGCGGCCTACGCGAAAAGCGATTAAGGAGCCTTTTTTCGATGCAAATTAATGGCTTGAGTTCTCGGCTGCCTGATGGCGGCGCGGTAGTGTTGCGTCCAGTGACAGCCGAGGATGAAGAATTCCTGCTTGCCGTTTATGCCAGCACCAGGGCGCAGGAATTGGCCCAGGTTCCCTGGAGCGACGAGCAAAAAGCGGCGTTCGTAAAATGGCAGTTTGATTTACAGCGGCAGGATTATGACGCGAGGCATGCGAACACGCAGTACGATGTGATTTTGGTAGATCAGTGCCCCGCCGGACGAATTTGGATCAGCCGGGACGACGAACAGTTTCGGTTGCTTGACATTGCCTTGCTCGAAGAATTCCAAAATCGAGGTGTCGGCACGCTGTTGGTGCGCCGTTTGATCGATGAAGCTGTTCGGGCCGGCAAACCGCTACGTCATATGGTTTTTATACTCAACGCGGACGCCAAACGATTCTACGAGCGCTTGGGGTTTGTCGTGTTCGAAGAGGTGGGCGCTTACCTTCACATGGAGTGGCGCGGAACGAAGTGAGTTCCGGATGTCGGGTGTCAGGTGTTGGGTGTTGGGTTCTCCTGGTGTCTGGTTTCGAGTTCCGTTTCCAGTTATTTAACGTGTTATTCTAAATTCGATCTCAGTACCCCTTGCACTTAACTCGGAAACCAGAAAACGCGAAACCCGGAACCCGACACCCGTCACTCGGAACTCACTTCTTGACGTGATAATTGAACACCGCCTCGTAGCGAAATCCGTTCTCGATGCTACCTATAGGAACCAGAAAAAGGTCAAAATCCCCCATTCCCTCGTGCGATATCGGATAGATTGCTTGCGGCAAAAAGGTAGCAGGGCCATGGAAGTAGAGTGAGAAACGTTCCATCTCGCCTTGCTCGCCGGGGTTGTCCTTATTCGGATAGCCCTTCACCTCAACCAGGTCAAGAACAATCGGCGCCGGTGCGTCGACGACATTGACTCGAAACCTGGTGTTGACGTGTTTTGAAAACTCGTTCTCGGTGAGCGTCGCAGCCATACTATCCTCGACAGCGAACCAGGATGATGTTTCTTAGGTTCGTTAAAGAAGTTCAACTGCTTCACCCCGGAGGGGTGGAATGTCTGTAGCTCGCTGAATTATCGTCGAAATCGAACGCCGTGCGAAGGGGCGGAATGCAAATTAACCGTACCAATCAACATAACTTCCGCCCCTTCGCACAGCGGCTAAGGGGGTTTGTCATGGACAGTCTATAAACATGTGACCCTCTGGGGTGGAACTCGAAGCCTTAAACTAGCTGCCACAGTTACGGGCCGAGTCACTCGTGATGGTCCATTGAACGCTGCCTGTAACCTCAACTGTGGTAGTCAGGAAGCAACCGTCTTCATCCTCGGCGACGACTTTCACGGTTGATTGTTCCCACGTAACATTTAGCGTTCGCGTAGCTCCCGGACCAATAGAAGAACCATTGAGTTGATCGACGCCCCAGTTATCATTCTCCGCCGGAGAAAGATAGAGGTGGCGAATCTCCTTCGCGGAGTTATTCACAATAACGAGGGTCATGGTCTGAGCGGGAGCGGCGAAGCTCAACATCGAGGCGCCCAGGGCACAGAAAATAACGGCCATCCCGGCCAGACGAACACCATTCCTGCTCAGAATCTCAATTAGGATCTTCATCACAAACTCCTCATTGGGTAAGAAACCAAAGTCTCTTAAAAGAATTGGTTCAGATTGGACGCGAACTATAGCATTTGAATCGCGCTCGTTGCTCAGTTCGCGTCCGCCGAACTGCGTTATCAATCCAGTTACGGGCAAATACTATTGACCGTGTAATTCGGCCCGCTATCAACCGCGGGATTATTGGGCGACTTGCGCACAGTTACTTTCGCAGTGGCGGTGGTAAAGTTACCTGCCGCATCTTTCACCTTGAAGGTAATTGTGTAGACGCGGCCATCGCCGTTGCCCGAACGTTCGGCGCGCAACTGAGCCGACTTGCAATCTGCGGCGATGACAATGTCGTTCAAAGTATTTCCGTCGCCTTGGCCGTCTTCTACCTCATCGCTGGTGACCTTCAGGATAAATACACTGTTGAGATTCACCGTCGGGTCACAATCGTCGCTGGCGCTGAGCACAAAGTCAGACACCTCGACGGTGTGATAATTGTGATTCGGCGGCCACAGCGAGATGTTCGCATTTGGATCGAGCGTAATCACCGGCGGCGTCGAATCTGGAGTATTCGTAATCGTCCCGGTGGCCGTGCTCGGCGAGCCCACGCCGTAGCCGGTCCCTGGCGTGACAGTGAACTGGACTGTCTCGTCACCTTCCACGAGACAATCGGTCAGCGGCGTTACGTTAACAGTCGCCGTCGAGTTGCCCGCGCCAATTGTCACCGTGGCCGTGGGCGGAGTAAACGTTGCGGCGCCGGTCTGCGAGTAGTCGGCCGGGAAGCTGGCCGTGCCGCCCACTGAGAAATTGACTGTCAGCGAAGTGGCTGTCGAGCCGGTGCGCGTGAAAGTATAAACAAGGTTCGCGCCACCTTCTGGTTGACTGGCTGGTGATACCGCGACAGTGACGACTGTGTCATCGTTAAGGATGGTTCCCGTCGCAGAGCTCGGACTCACGACGTTATAACCGGCCCCGGAAGTCAACGTGAAGACAACTGTCTCGTCCGGTTCGGCAATGGCGTCAGTCTCTGGATCGACGGTGATCGTTGCGGTCGGGCTGCCCGCTGAGAAGGTCACCGTACCGGATGTTGCTGTAAACGTCGTCGCCCCTGTTTGGGTGTAGTCGTTAGGCGAAGCTCCAAAGTCCGCGGTTCCACCTACCGAGAAGTTAACGGTCAACGTGCCCGCGGTAAATCCTGTGCGGGTGAAGGTGTAAACGAGGTTAGTTGCTCCGTCTTCCGCCACTGACGCAGGAGACACGGCAATACTAACGTCCGCATCGTCGTTGGTAATCGTGCCGGTCGCAGAACTGGGTGTACCGACGTTGTATCCGGTTCCAGACGTTACAGTCAGGATAACGGTTTCGTCAGCTTCGACAGTATTGTCAGCCTCCGGATCGATGATTACGGTCGCCGTCGAACTTCCAGCAGCAAAGTCCACGGTACCTGTAGGTGGCGTGAAAGTCGTCGCCCCGGTTTGAGTGTAATCATCAGGCGAGGCGCCGAAGTTGGCTGTCCCGCCGATCGAGAAATTCACCGTCAATGTCCCGCTGGTAACTCCTGCGCGGGTGAAGGTGTAGACGAGGTTGGTTGCTCCGTCTTCCGCTACTGAAGCCGGAGAAACCGCGATGCTGACATCAGTATCGTCGTTGGTTATGGTGCCGGTAGCCGACGATGGTGTGCCGACAGCGTACCCAACCCCCGAAGTGACAGTAAGAACCACTGTCTCGTCGGGTTCGACAGTGTTATCCGCTGAAGGATCGATGGTCACCATCGCAGTCGAGCTGCCGCTGGGAATCACGACCGTGCCGGTGGTCGCCGTAAAGGTGGCGGCGCCGGTCTGCGTGTAATCAGGTTCCGTAAACGAGGCCGTGCCGGCAACGCTGAAGTTAACCGTCAGCGAGTTAGCCGTTGAGCCTTCCCGCGTGAAGGTATAGACAAGATTGGTCGGGCCATCTTCGGCAACGGAAGCCGGCGACACAGCAACCGTCACGTCGGGAAGATCGATCGGAGTAACAGTGGGATCTGCGGCGCCGCCAACGTCCGGATCGTCTGTAAGCACGTCCGCAAAGTTAGTCCCGGAGACTGTGCCCTGGTTCGATACCTGGGCCATTGCTCCGGTGAACGGATCGTCAACCGTGACTCGGAAGGTAATAGTGACGCTCTCGCCAGCCGGCAGCGTGCCGATTGCGAGATTGACGTCAGCCAACATTGCCGGGTTGAGAGCGCCGGCGCGGTTGACGGCCATTAAGGCTTTGCTCAACTGCTTGGCGTCAGGTTGAGGATTTGGATTCTTAACGTTCTTAACGCTCGCGCTGTTCGTCTTTTGTGCCGGAGCGTGATGCAGTTTCGCTTGCTGCGGCGATCGGCCAAACCGATCCGTCGTTGCAGTTGAAGCTTGCGCTTGAGCTGAACTGCTCGGCTGCGGTAATCCCTTCACACCTCCGCGCGCCGTTGCGAAGTAATCTCGAATAGGTTGTTTGAAGAACATCGCCGTTGGCGGCGTGGCGCAGGTGACACCAAAGGCTACGCCGGCGTCAGGCGTAACTGTGACCAGCCCTCCATTGGCTGCCTGAACAGCGGCGGCGCTGGCCTGCTCGACGTTATGGGTTGAGCCAGCTGCTTCGTTGATGTCAATAACGGCGGCAGCTCCGGCGGGAAAAGTGTTCCCGGTGATGTTGTCACACTGAGTCGCGGTCCCGGAGGTATCGAGTCGCACTTCGGCAGCGCCCACAAAGTTGGTATCGATGTCGTTGTTGGTCAACGTGACGCTCGACATTGTGTCGTTCTGGCTTCGAGCAAAAATACCCGGCGTGTTGAGTGTGCCCGCGCTCTGGCCGACTCCGTTTCTAATCGTATTACCGTCGATCAGCACGTTAGCCTGTTTGGCACCGAGTGTACGTCTCTCCATACCAATGCCTCTACCGCTGCTGAGGCCTGTCGCCAATCCGACCCGCGCGTCAGCGCCGGTGCAGGCGCCGCCCGATCTGAGTCTCCCGATACAGTTGTTAGTGATTCGAGCGTTGACGTTACTGGCGATTGCTCCGGTATTGGCCATATCGAGGAGCATGCCGCCCTGCTGAATGTTAGTCAGCGTATTGTCGTCAATGATCACAGTGCTGGGGACATTCGCCTGATTGTTAATCAGCACCAGAATCGTGCTGATAGGACCACGGCATGCTATTGCGCCCCCCGCGCAATTGGTGGCACTGCTGCCAACGTTGTTGATGTTATTGCGCCGAATGGTCAAGCCCAACTGGTTCCCCGCCAGGGTGGCGCTGTTATTGACATTGATCAGGGCCTCACCTGTCGAAGCCGTAACAAAGACATTGCTGAACGTGTTGTCCTGAATGACCACAGTTGAATTGCCGGCCTCGGCAACGCCGGCCAGCAAGTTGGTCTTGCCATCGGTTGGTGAATTCTGGAACGTCGAATTCTGCACCGTCAGGTTGACCGTTGCGGTCGAACCTGTGCTCGCGCCCGCAGTGCTCTGAACCGCTGTGGCCAGAATGTTCGAGAACGTGCAGTTAGTCGCCGGGTTATTGGTCGGGCCACCGACCGTCACGGTCATGTTGGCTGCGCTGCGTCCCTGAACGCCAATGCCGCGGTTGCCAATGGCATTCTGGAAAGTTGCTCCCTCAATAGTCAGCGTCAGGGCAGTCGAAGTGGTATTGACCAGGTAGAGTCCATCACGGTTCGCCACGTTGAAGCTAGAAATGGTGCCGCCCGTGATACTGCTTGCGCCGGTCAGATTAATTGCCGAAATGCCGTGACCGCCGAAACCCGCTCCGGTTGCTCCCGTCACATCCTGACCAGGGTTCGAAATACTCACGCCCGAGAGGACCAGCGCGGCTGAATTACGCAAATCGATGCCATCGCTGCCGCTGTTCGAGATGGTGCCGCCGTTGAGCGTAAAGCTGCCCGTGTTATTGGTCAGAAAAATACCGTCGCCGTCGCCGTCAGTGTTGGGAATACCATCGTTATCAGCGTCATTCTGCGGCGTAATCTGGTTAGCATCGCTAATCGTAGCGCTGGCGACCGTGACCGCTGAGGATGAATCCTCAACCCGGATGCCGTAGCCGCCGGCGTTATTGGGATTGGGAATTGAAGTCGCCCCAAATGACATCGTCCCGCTGGAATTATTGACGTTGTCAAGCAGTATGCCGGTGGCGTTGCGGCTGTTTATGTTCACGGCTCCAAACTGAAAAGTTGGGGCGCCGATATTTGAAATATTCGAAATCTCGATCCCTTCTTGAGTCGCATTAGTTACGGTGGTGGCGCCGCTTACCGTGAACGAGCCCCCAACGTTATTCAGTGTGATTCCATTAGTAGAACTGTTAGAAGAACTAATGGTGTCGAAGGTGGCGCCCAGGGTTCCCGTATCGAGATTTAAAGAGCGGCCCGTACCCGAGATCGCTAGTTCAAGCACCGTCAGCGTGCCGAAGCCGGTACCAGAAATGCCCGAACCTGAGGCCGCGGAATTGCCGATATCAAAACCACGAAGATAGTTGCCCGACCCAAGCAGAATCACGCTGCCGGCTGCGTTAGCGACTGTGGGCCGAGTACCGCCGGTGGCCGGCAAGCTGTCACTAAACGGAGGCGAAGTAATTCCGGTAATACTTGCCAGGGACGCACCAGCTCCTTGCCCGATCATTCTCTGATTGTTAAGCAGGGTCAGCCCACCTGTATATGAACCACTGTAAAGGAAGATATTGTCGCCCGGATCATCATTCGCTACGGCATCAAAATTTCCCGCTCCAGTCAGATCGGTAAATGGATTCGTTAACCGGCCATCACAGGGGCAGGTAGCGGCGCTGTTGACAAACCAGATCATGCCGCTGACTGTGATCGAAACGGTGGCGTTGTTGCTGCCTTCAGAATTCGTCAAGGTGTAGCTGAAAGTGTCATTGCCTTCAAACCCTGGCGGCGGGTTATAAGTAAAACTTCCGTCGGCATTGAGGGTCACATTCCCTCCATTCGCGCTGGTAACGGGCGGGGCAGTGATGGCCGCGTTGGGTAAACCCAGAAAGTCGTTGGCAAGCACACCTGAGCCGGCCGGCACTGAAATCCGAACGTTTCCGGTTGCCGCGTAACTGTCATTAACTGCCACGGGCGTTGCAGTTAAGCTGCCGGCGACAAACGCTGTGTTGGGATCGACGGTGTCGGTAAACGTTACGCCGGTTGCATCTTCACCGCCGGCGCTGATGTTGACGGTGTATTTTAATGTGTCGCCCGGGTCAGCCTGGGTATCTCCATCGACATCGGTAAACAAGGCGTCAGTTTTGGTGGCGGTAACCGTCGGAGCCAGCGGGTTGAAGTGGTTCATCCAGGGGTGATGCAAAAAAGCGCGCAAGCCCTGATTTTCCTCGCCGCGCCTGACAAGACTGGGAAAAAGCCTGTCGAAAATGGCTGAGTCCCCGGCACGCAGTCCTGGAGGAGCCTCTGCCTTCTCTGTCGAATGCGAATGGCCTATTAGGCTGCTTGAAAAAGCGACTTCAGATCGCACGGAAATCGAAGACACACGTACCGCAATCACTGCTAGTGTCATGATTCCAAAAATTGCGATTAGCTTCTTCTTATTAGTTGTGATGGAGTGAAGTGCAGACCTCAATTGCTTCAGGCAGGCAAAACTGGGCGACATAGGGGCTCCTTAAAAGAAAAGCACTGTAATCAACATCACAGCGCGAATCACGCGACAAGGTTGACGAAAAAATATTAGTGGGGCCGACGAGAATTTATCATTCAGCGGCCACTGAAACACTTTTGACAGCAGGAGCTGTCGGGCAAACGAAGATGAAAATCCCGTGACTAACCGATTCGGAAGGTCATAGGGAACATCACAAGGGAGTTGTGCACACCCGGGAACTAAATACCACGACGAGGTTCTGGGGAACCTCGAATCTGTAGTTTGCGCGAATCTTCTACTCCAGATGCCCTGCTCAAGTCAACTAGATTTTACGGACACTAAATCTTAGGGACACAAATTTCCAGGGAATCCTTGGCTCGATTCCTTATAAATCGCAGCAGCAAATTCTCAACAATGGTTCCGTTGATATGTTCAGCCCAGAGCGCGAGCCAACCTATTGAGTTCGCGCCAATCATAATGATAGGATGGTGCGGTTTTAACAGATGGCCCGCTTATCGTGTGCTGGTGCTCTCTTAACAAGCTCACACTAACGATTAGCACCTGATCGGTTGCACACTAGTTGTTGTCCACGACAAGGAAGGTGGATTAGAAATGGTAGTCAAGCAAAGAAAAGAAGCAGAACTTAGCCATAAACACCTCCATGGCGACAACGGTCACTCAAGCAGACCAGGGGGTAGCGGCAGGGCTTTTAGTATTGTTTCTAAGAGGCTGGAGACCCAACCAGTGCTTTTTCCCGCAATCCCGCCAGACACTAATGCCCGAACGCTGTCAGCAGCCGTGCGTGCCGTGCTGGCCTCAAAGAAATAGGCAGTTCTTCGGCGCGGAATTACTAAGGGTAATCACTAAATGCCTTAGTTTCTGGTTAGTTACATTAGTATTAGTTTAAAGGACAGG
>Ga0187893_10003620_pt1 | contig 30874 bp, 23 predicted proteins | sample MA1701074metaG_FD_139574 | JGI IMG/M metagenome (GOLD analysis project Ga0187893, IMG submission 139574) | White microbial mat communities from a basaltic lava cave in the Kipuka Kanohina Cave System on the Island of Hawaii, USA - MA170107-4 metaG ...
ATGAATTCTGTTTGGCCGGCTCGTCTTCGCCAACCCCAACTCCTCCTCCCACTCCACCCCCCCCCCCCACGCCCACACCAACGCCTACCCCCCCTCCAACCCCGACCCCCACGCCAACTCCCACTCCAACCCCGACTCCCACGCCAACTCCTACTCCTGCATCCCCAACTAACGTTTCGGCTGCACCGGCTTCGACCAGCCAGATCAACCTGACTTGGACGGACAGTTCCAATAATGAGAGTGGCTTTAGGGTAGAACGTTGCCAGGGTGCCGGATGCACCAGTTTTGCACAGATAGTCGAGCTTGGCGCAAATGTGACTAATTTCAGCGACTCGGGTCGATCGGCTAACACCACCTATTGTTATCGCTTACGTGCATTTAACAGCGGAGGTAATTCAAATTACTCGAACGTTGCAGTTGCCACAACAATGTCGAACCTTCCGGCTGCGCCGAGCAATCTTATTGCCCAAGCCGTGTCCAATGACAGGATTAACCTGACCTGGAAGGACAACTCGAATAATGAGAGTGGGTTTAGGATTGAAAGATGCAGAGGCTCAAGCTGTACAAACTTCTCCCAGATCGCTCAAGTCGGGGCGGGCGCAACCACTTACGCTAGCCGAAACCTCAGTCGCTCCACCACTTACAGGTATCGCGTACGAGCGTATAACAGTGCCGGCAATTCCGGGTACTCGAACTTTGCCAGCGCAAGGACGCGGAACTGAGAGTCCAGGTTATGCAAACTCGAGCACAATCTGAAATCTTCGCTACCGTCCCGGTGCTCAGGTCCGGCATGGTTCGAAGGCCAGTGAACCAGATGCCGCTAATCGTTTCACGGCGCATGCCGGAGGTGTCATCGCTGGTGCGCTTGGCGTTTGCTGCTTTCGTTTTCTCGATCCTTTTTGAGGAGATACCCATCGGAATCCCAGTCGAATCGACACAGATAACTGGCAGCCTCTTAGTTTTCGCCGTTCTACTACTCCAACCTCGCACCCTTCTCCAACGAGTTCCCGGGGCGCTTTGGTGCTTCATTATTTACTTCATCCTCGGGATCGCGATCCTATTGACAAATGATTCGTTTTTCGACGATGAGGTCCTCTCACGACAGTTCAAGTTTATACAACTGCTAGTTCTTTTCTGGATTTCGTATGTCCTGATGCGAGACGAGCGCGTGGCCAGAGAGGCTTTACTAAGTCTTATCGCTTCCTGCTTGCTCCTCTCACTTCTCCAGATTTTTGGTCTAACCATCACCACTGAATTTGCTGACAGCAGACTCGCACGGTTTACAGCTTTCGGCTTAGATTCAAATCATCTGGCCGGCGTGCTCTCTTTGGGCCTTCTGGCAGCGGTCGGGTTCGCCTACGAAAAGAAGCGCCACAAAACATTGCTGCTACCCCTCGTTATCCCCGTATGCGCCTTTATCGGAATTACGATTGTCAAAACCGGATCGCGTGGCGGGTTACTCGCGCTGGCTTTCGGACTGTTGGTTCTTTTGCTGGCTAAAGGATCGCTTTCGTCGAAGGTACGGAATATCTTCGTCGGGGTTTCCTTGTTCGCTTTTTTTGGTTGGATAGCATACCAGTCAGAAATCGTTAAAGGTCGTTTTCAACATAGCTGGGAAGATGGAAGCCTGTCTGGGCGCGAGCAGATATATCCGATGGCTTGGCAAATGTTTCTGGAGAAACCGCTGGCGGGATGGGGACCGGTCACGAATTCGGTCGAATTAGGAAATCGCCTGCAGCTATACGGCTATGACCGAATGGATCCACATAATTTGGTGCTCTATGTTTTAACGGCAACCGGACTAGTGGGCGCGCTACCTTTCCTTACCGGCATTTTCCTTTGCGTCAGAACAGCGTGGAGGAGTCGTATAGGCCCCCATGGGATCATCGCTTTTGCTTTGACAGTTTCCCTCTTGACTGCAGAGTTGAGCGTCACCGGGTTTCACTGGAAACACCACTGGATAATTTTGGCCTATGCTTTGGCCACTGGAGCTTATCTCAACGGCTTCAGAGGAAAACCGGTCCTAATCACTCTGACCGGCCATTCGAGATCAGTTTCGTCTTAAGAAAAAGTAATGGACGCTAGATTGCTCGAGTCGGTTAAGTCTCCTCTGGCTGGTTATGAAAAAGAGGAGACAAAAAATATCCGCGGTTCAACGCTCTTGCTAGCCGGACGGATATTAGCGGTTGCCATTAATCTTGGCACCCAGGTTTTGCTGGTTCGTTACCTTTCCAAGACCGGATATGGAGCGTTTGCCTATGCTCTGGCGATAGTCTCTTTAGGATCAAGTGTGGCCGCGTTAGGACTGGAGAAATCTGTAAGTCGCTTCATAACAATTTACCAAGAGCAAGGCGAACCTCACAAGGTCTTGGGAACCACAGTCCTAATGACAGGGACAATTCTTACAGTGAGTTTGGCGATCGTTTTGCCAGTAGTGTTTTTTCAGGGATGGCTCGATCAGAGACTGATTCAGGATCGGGAAGCAGTAGGCATGCTTGCGGTGCTAATCGCACTTGTACCAGTTCATGCACTTGAATCACTGTTCTTAGGTCTGCTGAGCACTTTCGCAAAGACCCGGGCAATCTTTTTCCGCAAGTATCTGGTAGGTCCTGGGCTTCAATTTTCGTTAGTGTTACTGCTAACTCTTCTGGGCGGCAGTGCCAGTCTTATAGCAGGCAGTTACCTGGCGGCAGGGATAATTGGCATCGGGATCACAAGCGCCACACTTCTCGGAATCCTGCGTCAGAATGGACTATTGAATTGGCCCAGTATCAGAGACATCGAACTGCCCTGGCGAGATGTTTTTGGATTCACTGCACCGTTGCTCGTATCAGATCTGGTATTTGTCTTGCGAAGTCAATTCGTTGTTGTCCTGGTGGAGTATTTCAGATCCACCAGTGAAGTAGCCGATTATCGAGCCGTCTTTCCCATCGCCAGATTCAACTTGGTTGTTTACCAGAACTTCGTGATCCTGTATTTACCGCTTGCATCACGAATGTTCGTGAGGAATAACCTCGACGCGTTGAATATTTTTTATCAAAAAACCGCCATCTGGATCAGTGTAATAAGCTTTCCTCTTTTCGTCGTGTCTTCAACGCTTTCAAGGCCGCTGGTCACTTTCCTGTTTGGCGAGCGCTATGCCGAATCCGCAATTTTGCTGACACTACTCTCGATCGGTTTCTATTTTAGCGCGGCGTTAGGTTTCAATGGTCAAACGCTCCGGATCTTTGGCAAGGTCCGCTATATCTTTTCTACAGACTTATTCACCGCTTTAGTTAGCATTGCCTTGAGTCTGCTTCTAATTCCCCGCTACGGCGCACTCGGAGGAGTAATCTCTTTTTGTGGAACACTGATACTACAGAACATTCTCTATCAGGTCGGTCTGTTGTTAAGCACAGGGGTAGGCTGGTTCTCGCGAGATCATCTGAAAGTGTACGGGATCATTGGCCTGTCCTGGCTTGGCTTGCTTTTAATGCCGAATATTTCGATTAGTTTGATGGTTGCGGTAATTGTCAGCTTGCTTGTGATTCGTTTAAACCGAAGGTCGCTTGAAATCGAACGGACGTTCCCTGAGTTACTTCGTATCCCCCTGATGCGAAAACTTTTTGGAAACTGAGCTCGTGCCAAGACGAATCAAAACTCGTATCAGCGGCCTTAACGGCGAACTTCTAGCACTCACCACACATTTGCACAAGCACGGCGCGAGCTATATGACAGCGAATCAGGTCCCACCGGAAATCCGACTCTTTGGCCTACAGCAGCGGCCCAAATCCAGGATTTACTGGTTTGAATTGAGAGCGGGAGACCAGAACTGTCTTTTACGGGTGAAGATTCCGCTCCACCCCGACGGGCCGGGAACATCTCGAGTGGGCTCGAATTTACATACCCGGCCGCGACGCTTTCCAATAGCAGATCTCGAGAGGAAGTTTGAACTTGAGTATGCGGCCCTTAAAGCCATCCATAACTATTTTCAGGAGCTGGGAGATCCCCGATTTGGCAGCGTGCGTGTTCTTGATTTTCTACCGGACATCAGAGCTAACGTGATGGAGGAGATCAAAGAGCCGAGTCTGAAACAGCTTTTTGCCGGGCAGACCCGCTTGCAAGTTTTTTGGCCCAAGGCCAAATTTGACACCGCTTTCAATAACGCTGGTGCGTGGCTACGCGCCTACCATGCGTTGGTGAAACCTGCTGTGACACGCCATTTTAGACGTTCAGAATTCATCGAGACCATCAGCAGCCTGACCCATTATCTTGGCATGAAGCTGAGTGCTGAACCATTTTTCTCTAACGTCGCATCACGGGCCGCACGTGCGTCGTTAAAGGAGCTCCCGGAAATACTGCCGGTTGGGTTGTGTCATGGCGACTATGCGATGCGTAATATTCTGGTCGGACCAGCGGGCAGAGTGACGGTGCTCGACACACTTGCTCGTTGGCGCACAGCGGTTTTTGACGATATTGGTTATTTTCTCACAAACCTAAAAATGACCTGGCCGCAAGTCATTACACAAGGAATGGTTTACAAATCGGACCTGATATCCCGTTACGAACATCAGTTTCTCAAGGGATACTTTGAGGGTGAGCCGATTCCGATCCCGGCGGTTCGGCTTTATGAGGTTCAGTCGCTGTTAGATAAGTGGTCGGCGAATGTCGCCCGGAGAAAACGGCTACGCAAGCACACACGCATTAACCACATGCATCAGCGACTTGAAGATAGATATTTTAAAAAAACTCTAAATTCCCTGCTTCACTGGATCCATTAGTTGTCGATGCGACAACCGGAATCTCAAGTCGATTTTGCCCTGCACCACCTGGCAAGAATCCGCCTTATAGATCCTACTCCTGGAGATATTAGCGCGGTCATGCGCCAACTGGGACCGATACGGGGATCTTTCAAGGGTGAGCCTGACATTACTATCAGGTACGTCAAAGCATTGTCGCTCTCCTCGTCAATAAGGACCCTGGGGCTTGAGACCGTCGGCTTTACCGATGACGCTCTGCTAGTGATGCGAAGTGCTCATGGCCCACGTGCGCAAATTCCTTTCGAGCAGATTGGGGGTCGGTGTGAGATTACTTGTGAGAAGAACATCGGGCGGATCCCCCTTCTGATTCCCATCCTCAATTTGACAATACTCAGCAAGGGAATCGTGCCCTTGCACGCCTCAGCATTCACCTATAACGGTACTGGCGCGCTTGTAACCGGATGGGCTAAGGGAGGAAAAACCGAGACTCTCATTGGCTTCATGGCGCTTGGCGCCATCTATGTCGGAGATGAATGGATTTATCTTACTGAAGATGGTCGACAAATGTTCGGCATTCCCGAACCCATTCGCTTTTGGGATTCACACTTCAGGGAGATGCGTGAGTTCCGTCGGCGCCTCAGCTGGCGAGATCGAGCCCGCCTAAGCCTGCTCCGATGGTTGACCGTTGTTACCCAGGTCGGTATGAATCTTGTAGCTCCGGCCGCGGCCCCTGAAAGCCGTCTTTTGAGCCTCTTAAGAAGGCAGCAATACGTCCAGGTAGCACCCTCTGAATTCTTTGGAACATCCTTTGGCCCTTGTGTTGGAGCGCCCGACAAGATCTTCTTTGTTGTCGGGCATCATGAGGCAGACGTAAGAGTGGAACCAATAAATGCGTTAGAAGTTGCCCGGCGGATGCTTGCTTCCCTGCAATATGAGCGGTTGGATTTTACTTCACACTATCTGAAGTTTCGCTTCGCTTTTCCTGACCTGCGAAACCACTTTATCGAGCGAGCTGAAGAACTTGAGCGCAAGATATTAATTCGATGCCTGGCTGATAAGCCTGCTTTTGCAGTTTATCATCCTTACCCCGCACCAATACCGGCAATGGTAGAAGCAATTTCCCCATTTTTGAGTCAAGCAAGTGAGCGGAATTGTAGTAACCGGTATCGCTCAGATTTTGACGTTATCGGGCAAGCTCAAGCTCATTAGTTGAGAGTGTCGAAGCAACATTTCGGAACCCTTTTTGACTTTTATGATATCCGTCGCATTGATCGGCCCCGACGGGGCCGGCAAAACTACAACTAGTCGGTTGGTTGAGCGGTCCCTCCCAATAGGGGCCAGGTATGTTTACATGGGAGCAAATCCTGAATCCAGCAACGTCCTGCTGCCGACGTCCCGACTAATCACCAGCATCAGAAGAGCTTCAAGGAACAGGAGGAACCGCAATGCGGCGTCTAACGGGAAGCTGGAACCGCCGAAGCATGCGCGGCTCCGTCAGAGTGCGATCGGCCGTTTTGTCGCCTGGCTACGATCGTACTTGCGATTGGTGAACCTTCTGGCTGAAGAGTGTTTCCGCCACGGGTTGGTTACGTACTACCAAAAGCGCGGTTTGGTGGTGCTACTGGATCGCTGGTTCTTCGCCGACTTTTACGCTTACGAGGCGACCGATCAAAAGAAACAGCCTCTAAGCAAGCGCATACACCAGAGGATGCTGGACAAGGTTTATCCGAAACCTGATTTGGTGATCTACCTCGACTTGCCGGCGACAGTTTTGTATGCGCGGAAGGGCGAAGGTACAGTCGAGTCGCTCGAGCGTAATCGTCAAAAATACCTTATGTTGCGCAATGTGGTCGAACACTATTTTGTAATTAATGCTAACCAAGAAAAAGAGGAAGTTGTCTCAGCGGTGGTAACGCTGATTCTGACTTTCTATAAGGCCAAAACCTCCGGAAATCTGCCTGCTACAATGAGCTGCACCCAAATTTGACCATGAACATTCTGGTAGCCAGTCCAATCTCTTCAAACACTATCGAGAAGTTGCGCGAACAACACGACCTCATCTGTGCTTTCAACGAGAATGACAGCTTGCTCAAAGGCTTATTGCAGGATCGTGAAATCCTAATTTTTCGCAGTGGGGTGCGGATTACCGCCGAGATAATGGAAAATGCCCCGGATTTGAAGTTGCTTGTCCGTGCTGGTTCCGGAACAGATAACGTAGATCTCGATTATGTGCAAAGACGTGGTATCTCCTTTTTTCGAATAGCGGAGCCGGGGGCGCAGGCTGTAGCAGAGATGAGTTTTGCCCTGATGCTAGCCCTGGCACGAAATTTGGTGCAAGCCAACGATCTGACGCGTCAAGGTAGATGGGCCAAACAAATGCTAATCGGCTCTTCCTTGAGAGGGAAGGTTTTAGGAATAGTCGGCGCCGGCAATATTGGATCAAGAGTGGGTCAGCTTGGAGCAGCCTGGGGAATGGAACCCTTAGGCTGCGTTGAGCATGCCTCTCGGACAGTGGCGGACGATTTGCATTGCAAAGGAATCAGGCTAACAGACTTTGATGAAGTAGTATGCCGCGCAGATTTTTTGAGTGTTCATGTTCCTCTGAAAAACTCCACGCGAAACTTGATCAATGATAAGGTGCTTTCTCGAGTAAAGGATGGCTCGTTTCTGATCAACCTTGCTCGCGGTGGAGTTATCGATGAATTGGCTTTGCTAAAGCACCTTAAAAATGGGGCTCGACTGCGGGGGGCAGCGTTGGATGTTCATCAGGAAGAAGGCGAGGGCAAAATATCCCCTTTGGCGGAATTACCCAATGTCATATTGACGCCTCACATTGGGGCTATGACGCGAGATGCTCAACAGGAAATCGGTCGGACGATCGAGTCTATCGTTGATACTTTCACCACAACGCACGACACCTGCACGCAGGAACGCGCATTTGCTACCGTAGTAACCTAAGCAATAATTCTTCAATCCAGGAAATCTGTGCCGATGTGCGAGATTGGCATCAGACCTACACGTTTACCCTCGAGTTCGTTCAACCACCCAAGTCGAGGAAATCAAGGCCTATGAAAAAGACATTGCGATTCAAACAATTACTGCAATCGAGACATGTCGAATTTCTGATGGAGGCTCACAACGGTCTGAGCGCTAAGATTGTCGAGGAAGCTGGTTTCAAAGCAATCTGGGCAAGCGGTCTCTCAATCTCGGCAGCGTTGGGCGTACGTGACAATAATGAAGCTAGCTGGACCCAGGTACTCGAAGTCGTTGAGTTTATGAGTGATACGACGGATATTCCCATACTGTTGGATGGTGACACTGGGTACGGAAACTTTAACAATGTACGTCGCCTGGTACGCAAGCTCGAACAACGCAATGTAGCCGGTGTGTGCCTAGAAGATAAAGTCTTTCCCAAGAGCAACTCCTTCCGTGAAGGCGAACCCCAGCCCTTGGCCGACATCGAGGAATTCTCCAACAAGATCAGGGCCGCCAAGGACAATCAGCACGATGAGGATTTTTGCGTTGTCGCCCGGGTCGAATCGTTTATCGCCGGCCGCGAACTTGATGAGGCTCTGCGACGAGCGGAGGCCTATTTCCGGGCGGGGGCAGACGCCATCTTGATTCACAGCAAACTGTCAACTCCGGACCAAATACTGGCGTTCATGAAAGAATGGAAAAACACCTGTCCCGTTGTGATCGTTCCCACAAAGTATTACCGAACCCCCTCCAAGGTATTCGCTCACGCAGGTGTGAGCGTGATCATCTGGGCCAATCATCTGCTTCGCTCGAGCCTTTTGGCTATGCAGCGGACGGCGCAAATGATTTGTCATGAACAATCCCTGATGAACATCGAGCCACAGATCGCAACGATTGAAGAAGTTTTTCGTATTCAAGGAGAAGCGGAGTTAAAAGCAGCCGAGCGAAGATATCTACCTATCACTCAACGCCAAGAAGCCAATCTCCTTCCCGGTGAGGCAGCCGACCGCGAGCACTGGCGCCTTGAAAATCCGGAGCTCCTCACAGGGGCTGTCGATGAATCACTGCTGCGACCGACCGGTCGTTTCCGTAACGTCCGGGCTCGCAGTTTACCCATACGGAAGCTTTTGGATGAAATTAGGAGATAAACGGCACCAAGCGAATTCCGCAGCTCATGAGTTTGTCAAAAACAAAAACCCCAGCCATCGTTATTGGCCTTGATTGTGTGACAGGGCTGCAGACCGCCCGCATACTCGCGCAACACCAGGTGCCGGTCATTGCAATCGCCAATGATCCGAATAGCTCTTTCTGCCGCACGAAAGTGTGCGAACGAATCCTGTCAGCAGATACTGCGAATAACGAACTCATTGAGCTGCTCGTAGCCTTGGGACCAAAATTGAGCAGCAAAGCAGTGCTCTTTCCCTGTTCTGATGCAAGCGTGCTGCTAATTTCTAGAAATCGTGAGGAATTAAAAGAGTGGTTCCACATAGCTCTACCCGAGCAGGAAGTGGTAGAGACTTTACTGGATAAGGTCGGCTTCTATCGTTATGCCCAGAAAATAGAACTCCGAGTTCCCCGGACCTTCATTATCAACAGCAGCGCAGACCTAAGCCTAGCTCTCAACGAGTTGACCTTTCCATGCATTTTGAAACCGCCACTCAAATCAACTCTCTGGGAAAGAAACTGCCCCTTGAAAGTGCTTAAATTTCTCGATGCCGAAAGCTTGCAACAAGCCTACAAACGCTGTGCGCCGTGGGCACCACAGCTAATACTGCAGGAATGGATCGACGGCCCGGATGAGGAACTCTTTTCCTGCAACTGCTATTTCAATAGTCAATCGCTTCCGCTCGTCACATTCATTTCTCGAAAGCTCAGGCAGTGGCCTCCAGAAACGGGAGTCAGTTCTCTCGGAGAAGAGTGTCGAAACGATGTTGTCCTGCAGGAATCGATTCGACTTTTTCAGAGTGCAGACTATCACGGGCTTGGGTATGTTGAAATAAAGCGCGATGTCCGCAGCGATAACTATTTTGTTATAGAGCCAAACATCGGTCGGCCCACCGCCAGGTCTGCAATTGCCGAAGCGGGAGGTGTCTCCCTTCTATACGCGGCCTACTGCGATATCGCAGGTGAGCCTTTGCCGGTGAACCTCAAACAAAAATACGGAAAGGCAAAATGGATCTACCTGCGACGGGACATTCAGTCGGCCGTTCACTACTGGCGACAGGGCTCGCTTTCTTTGATTTCGTGGTGGCAGTCCTGGCGAGGTGTTCGGAAAGACGCAGTGTTCTCCTGGACTGATCCGGGACCATTCTGGGGTGAACTGCGGAGGTGTGTCCCCCTCTTGCTACGACGACAAATAAGTCACCGATTTTGACCGACCACCCGAATTGCACACTCCTGTGTGACTAATAGCTTAACAACACCTCCCTTAGATTCTCGATTGATCACCAGAATTCTTGACAGTGAACTAATCAGCAAGGTCAAGCGGTAAAATGGGAAGTCTGTCCGAAACCCTATATCTAAAGAGTCCTCCCTGGGCGCAGCAAATTGCTGTTGCAGCTTATGGCTGGTGGTGGTACCGGCGGCGTTTCAGCCCCGATTTTCATCTTTTGACGCAGGAGTTCAAGACGCGCGAGAAATGGGATATGTCCCGGTTCCAGGAGTATCAAGAAAGACTCCTTGGCGAATTGCTAAAAGCTGCCCAGCGTTCGCCGTACTATCGACAAGTTTTCCAGGAAGCCCACTTGGACAGAACGCTACCAGCTTTTGAGGCCCTGAAGCGGCTACCCTTGCTCTCCAAGGAAACGCTGCGGACGCGCGGCTCAGAGCTGCTGACCGAGGAGACTTTGCCAAAGGGAACCATAAGACTGAGATCGAGTGGAACCACTGGGACACCATCAGAGATTTACTATACAAAGCATTTTCATGCCCTAGAGCTGGCCGTAAGGGAAGCACGGAATCTGAACTGGGCGGGGGTCTGCTACCGAGACAGGCGGGTCATGTTCGGTTCGCGTAAGGTTTGTCATATAGATCAGGATAGGCCTCCTTTCTGGCGTTATAGCCCGGTTGAGGATCTAGCTTATGGCTCAATCTACCACCTGTCTCCAAAATTTCTACCAGCCTACATGTCATTCTTACGGCAGTATAAACCCTCCGTGATTATGGGTTATCCCAGCGCGCTCAATATATTGGCGCGTTATGCCCTGGAGCAGAACGATTTGCCCGCGCCAGCCCGCGTCGTGGTTACCACAGCTGAAACTTTGACTGAACCTATTCGCCAAGCTTTAGAGAGCGCCTGGCAATGTCGCGTTTACGATCGGTATGGCTCAGTGGAGGGATGCATTTTCGCGTCTGTATGCGAATACAACAGGTATCACGTCAGCCCCGAGATTGGAATCCTCGAAATCGTAGACAGAAACGGGAACCTTTGTCCTCCGGGTGAAATCGGTCAGGTGGTATGTACGGGTCTGCATAACAAGCTCCAACCTCTGATTCGCTATTGCCTGGGAGATGCCGCGCGTTGGGCGGTCAAACAGAGTTGCCAATGTGACCGCAACATGCCAATAGTGGAAGCCATTGAAGGTCGATTCGAAGATATCTGCTTCACCCCGGACGGTCGTCAGGTACTACGCTTCGATACAGTCTTCAAGGGCGTTTCCAATATCAAAGAGGCACAAGTGGTCCAAGAGCAACGGAATCTTTTTGTTATTAATGTTCTGCCCGCAAACGGTTTTGATGAACGTGACGTCACTAAAATTAAACACAACATGCATCTGCACGTCGGAAAAGTAAATGTTCAAGTAAAATTGGTCAGCACCATTGAGCGAAGCAGATCGGGAAAATTCCGCGCCGTAATCTCCAACTTACCAAAAGAAAGTAAAACTCTCGCAAGCCAGCCCTCAAGCTAAAAAGGACTTGTGGGTGGTGACTAAAAACTCTGCACAAACCTCAGCTGCCTGAAATGCGCGACACCGGTCCAGTAAACATCAAGCACACGCTTTTAATGGTCGGCAAGTTTGGTAATCATGCGAAGGCGACCCCTCAAATCTGTACTGATCTAGCATCCAGGCTAGAAAGTTCAGGCTGGACTGTCCTGACCACCTCTGACAAAGCGAAACGTTTGCCGCTGCTTTTAGATATGCTAGCTACACTTTCGCGCCAGAGATGTAACTACGAGGTCGCTCATGTTGATGTTTTCAGTGGCCTGGCCTTTGTTTGGGCCGAAGCAGTCTGTATAGCACTCCGGTTGCTGGCTAAGCCCTATATCCTTACTTTACACGGTGGAAATTTGCCTGCATTCGCGCGGCGCTGGCCACGAAGAGTTCAGAATTTACTTGGCTCTGCCGTGATGGTCACTACTCCCTCTCACTACCTTCGGGAACAGATGAAAGATTACCGTGGTGACCTGGTTTTCCAACCTAATCCAATAGATTTGACAGCCTATGATTTCCAGTTACGAAGTCGACCTCGACCGAAATTGGTTTGGCTTAGAAGATTCTGTGAAATCTATAATCCTACTCTTGCCCCGAAGGTGGTGGCCTTACTCGCTAAAGACTTTCCCCAACTTGACCTCACTATGATCGGCCCCGACTGGGGCGACGGAAGTTTGTTAAGAACGCAATCAGTGGCCACTGATTTAGGGGTTTGGAAGCGAATCCGATTGTTCGGGCGCGTGGCTAAGTGGGCAGTGTCGCGGTCCCTCAACGAGGGCGACATATTCTTAAACACTACAAACTTTGATAACACACCCATCAGCGTGTTGGAAGCCATGGCTTGTGGCCTCTGTATTGTGTCCACAAATGTGGGAGGCCTTCCTTACCTGTTGGAACACGAGCGAGATGCGCTGCTCGTCCCTCCAGATAATCCACCATTAATGGCCCAAGCGGTACAGCGCATACTGTCTGAACCTGGCTTGGCTGCGTTTCTGTCCAGTAATGCGCGTCGTAAGGCCGAGCAGTTTGATTGGTCTCTAATTTTGCCACGATGGGAACAGCTACTGGCCAGAGCGATAACTGGTAAAGCGGATGCTGAAATGGCAAAACCCGTGGGGAGTCGAAATTCACATGCAGGGATGAATTGCTAATTGAAATATGATTCTGATGTATCACAACATACTTGCGGATAATTCTGTCGACGGAAAGGCTTATGGGAAGCCTGGCCTGCCATTGTCCTGCTTTAAACAGCAATTGAAGTGGTTGCTGCGTCACCGACAAATTGTGTCCGTGAGTGAGTATCTTGAGATTACTAGGCGAGGAAAATCAGACGGGCGAAAGGTTGTTGCCCTTACTTTTGACGACGGCCTGGCGAGCACTTTTGAGCGTGTCTATCCTTTATTGGAAAAATGGCGAGCGGCCGCGACCTTTTTCATTTCAACATCCCACCTGAAGGCGGGTGTACTACTCTGGTTTAGTTATCTCAACGCGCTTTGCTTTGATGAAGTCTACGACAAGGTAAAAACGAGAGAGCATACTTTTGATCTATCGTTCCCAAAGGGAAGACGATTAGCTTGGCTGGGATTAAACAGGCTGGCACTGGCGAGCACCAATCCTAAAGCCTTTGGCGATGAGCTGGCAGCAGCGTACCCCCTCCCAGATCACGTAGCGTCAGAATACCGCGGTATGTCACTCGAGCAAATGGCCCTTGTGGGCGACTCGGATTTAGTAGAGCCCGGTGCTCATACGGTAAATCATCCGTTCCTTCACCTGCTGTCAATGGTCGAACAAGAAGAGGAGATTGTCCGTAGCAAGAAACAGATTGAAGAATTGACTGGCCGACGGGTTCGTTACTTTGCCTACCCGAACGGAGATTACAACCGCAGTACGCTAAGCATTTTAGATCAATTAGGATTCGAGGCTGCTTTTGCAACTCACACAAAGCGTTTGGGAATCAGTGACTGCTTCGAGATCCCAAGGCAGGGAATTTATTCCTCATCATTCTTAAAATTTTGGCTGAAAGCGGAGGGGGTTGTAACGGCGGTTCGAGAGCTATCCGGCCACCTCGTTTCAGGTAAAAGAACTGTTACAGCTTCTACCTAGAAAAACAGTCATTCCAGCAGCCAAGATCCGCAAGCAAACAGATTACCCGTTCGTCCGTGCATCTGCTGAAACCAAAGTCTGCTGACGTTTGATGAAACGGTTCTTAATGTTTTAAAGGCCGCAGCTTTGGCACCAACCATTTGGGCACCAAGCAACTGTAGTAACGCGGTACAAAAACAAAGCGACTAGGAACTGCTGGCAGGCGGTTCCTAGTCTTGGACATTAACCTCTAACCCTTCAAGGCGAAAAGTCAATGCAAGCTAATACTAACATATCCCAGAGTGTGCCAACACAACGTGCCGCCGGTGGCAGTATAGATTACCCGACGTGGAACAAGGTCTCTCAGAACACAGTATTACCCAATGAGAACTATGAGAGCCAAGTTTCTTTTGAAGAGCAAGGAAGCTTCAGTATTCGTGACTACGTTTTCCTGCTGTTTGCGATACGGAAAACCTATGTTAGCCGATCCGACCGCCAAAAGGCCTTCTACGCCATTGTCAAGCGGGGCCTTGACTTGCTGATTTCGTTAACTTTAGTTCTGTTAACGATTCCCCTCTTTCTATTTATCGCGTTTTTGATAAAGATAACCAGTCGAGATTCAATATTCTTCAAACATCGACGGCTGGGACAAGGAGGCAAACTCTTCTGGTGTTACAAGTTTCGCACAATGTATAGCGACGCTGAGGAACGCCTAAGCAAGAGCCCTGAGTTGCAGCGACAATTCGAGGAAAGCTTTAAGATCCAAAACGACCCCCGCATCACTCCGCTTGGCGCTCTTCTGCGCAAGACCAGCCTGGATGAGTTGCCACAACTGTTTCAGGTTATCCGCGGCGAGATGAGCCTGGTTGGTCCGCGCCCAATTGTCGAACGTGAACTGAGCAAATACTCCTTCTATGGAAACAAACTACTCTCGGTCAAGCCTGGCCTCAGCGGTCTATGGCAAATCAGTGGACGAAGTGAAGTAGCCTACCCTGAGCGTGTTTTGATGGACATGCACTATATCGACTATCGTTGCATCATGCTGGATTTACAGCTGATATTACTCACGCCGCTAGCCGTATTTAGAGGACATGGCGCCTGCTGATTAGTCTTAAGTCTTTTTACGGAAAACAATTCGACTTACCTCGCCACGCCGGGTAATTGCAAGAAGCTAAATCTTAACATGCGCATTTTGATCGTCACTCAAGTGTTCCCACCAGAGATGGGTGCCCAGTCGAATCGTCTTTATCCGATCGTGCGCAAACTTGTAAGCGCCGGACACGAGGTCTTTGTTGCCACCGGAATGCCGAATTACCCACAAGGCGTCGTGTTTCCAGAATACCGGGGCAAGCGCATCATGCGGGAAGAGCGCGAAGGCTTCACCATCTTTCGTACTGCGTCTTTTGTAACTCCCCGCAATAAATCGAAATGGGCGCAATTGCTCAACTATCTGAGTTTTATCCCCGCGGCATTTTTGGGGGGACTGCGAGCGGGAAAGGTCGACGTTGTGTTCATCACGTCGCCGCCAATCTTCAGTGCCCTACCGGCATTGTGGCTCGCCAAACTTCGTCGCGCTCGCCTGGTATTCGATATCCGCGATTTGTGGCCCGATGAAATCGTAGCTTGCGGAGCAGCTAGTGCCAGCTCATTATCCGTCCGAGTTATTAGTGCGATCGAGCAACGTATCTATCGCATCGCTGCATGTATTTGCTGTACCACCCAACCCTTCATAGAAACAGTCGTTAGCCGTGGAGCCCGTCGACACGAGACCGCCTTGATTCCAAATGGTGCCGATCTAGAGATATTTCGCCCCCTTCCAGCTGATAATCCGATCGTAAGAGAATACCCATTTGATGAACGCTTCGTAGTGATGTATTCCGGCGTTTTGGGGATCAAGCACGGACTAGAAGTCGTTCTTGAGTCGGCTCGTCTTCTGCAAAGCGAAAACAGGATAGTATTCTTCGTTCTCGGTAGCGGCGCTCGCCGGGAGGCGTTAATCAAGCGTGCCGAGAAATTGGAGTTGAAGAACATTCTCTTCAGTAGCGGTCGCGACGTAGCGGAGGTACCCTATCTACTGGCCCGAGCTGACATTTGCCTCTCCTCTTTATTAAGCGATCCTTACCTGGAAAAAATAATAACGGTTAAAGTATTCGAGTATTTAGCATGCGGAAAACCAATCGTTGCCGCAGTCAGCGGAGAAACGGCGCGTGTGCTTCAAGAATCAGGAGGCGGTATAGCTGTACCTCCTGGTGATGCGCATGCGCTGGCTGAAGCGATCCACTCTCTATATCTGGACCCAAAACGTAGGCAAGCAATGGGCAGACTTGGTCGTCGCTACGTGCAAAGAAACTTTTCGCGGGAAGCCTCGACGGAGAAATTGGAAAAGACGCTAAGGAAATTGTGTGATTCAAAACAAGCGGACGATAGTGTTAGCCAAGAGCAGTGGGCCCAAGGCCCCACGCTGACCTGACTATTTAAGTTACACACCAAATATTCTTCATCATCATTGTATGATTTCGCGCTTGGCTATCCAGAATTCTACAAAGGATCGCATTCCGCAAATAACTAGTCCAAGGAAGAAAAATGAACATCAAATTCAGCTCATTTTCATTTCTGAGCCTTGTAGTGCTAGTACTCCTATTTATTGCCTTCACACAGTTACCTCTTCGAAAGCCCTTAGCTACGGCCAAAGATTTTGTTTACGACTCAAGGGATAATCATAAAGACAAGGCGCCGACGTCAACGCCAACAACGACAGCCACACCCACACCGGGACCATCAGGTGGTCAGTTCTATGTTTCGACCCATGGGACGTCCAGTGGGGATGGGAGCTTCGATCGGCCCTGGAGCCTAACTACTGCGCTGTCTCACCCAGAATCTGTCCAACCTGGAGATAGTATCTGGTTGCGAGGAGGAGTATACGGATCGGGTGGGCCAACTCTTTTTACTAGTAAGCTAGTCGGAACTCGGGATAAGCCTATTATTGTGCGCCAATACCGAGATGAGCGCGCGACCATTGATGGTGGAATTAAGGCGGACGGGGCGCATACCTGGTTTTGGGGGGTGGAAATAACCAATAGTAGTGTCCAGCGTGACGTGGTTGATTTCAACAAAGATCGTCCGGTGGGACTTGGCCTTTATGGAAACGGCAATAAGGCTATTAACTTGATTATTCACAATACCGGGCGGGCAGGCATTGGTTTTTGGTCCCATGTCACTACCGGTTATGAGGGTGAAATTTATGGAGTCTTGTTCTGGGGCAATGGAATCTATGATTCCGGCACTACTCGAGGGGATTCCATCTATGCCAATATCGCCGATGCGAATCCTCTATTGACCCGGACTATCAGCGAGACCATCTCGTTCCGCAATTTTAATCTGGGAGTTAAGGTCTATTCAGACTGGGGCGATCGCCACGTGAACGGATTTTACCTCTCGGGCAACGTGGCTTTTGATCATCCCGGCTACAACATAGTAATCGAGAATCGAAATCGTGGCCTTGAAGGCCTAAAGGTGATTGAAAACTACACCTACCAGACGAGAACGGAAAATCGGAATAACCTCAAGTTTGGTCATACAGTGGACAACCAAGATGCGCTGATTAAGGATAACTACTTCGTTGCTGGTCAGACCGCTGTGGGCGCTCTGTTTGTTAACGGCTTCACTAAGCTCACCGTGACAGATAATACTATGATTGGCCAAAACATCCTGGCTTGGCGGCAACCCGGAGCTACCATCGAATCTTTATCCTTTGATTCCAATAGCTACTATGGAGGGTCTGCCAAGCCCTTCAAGGATAGCGGAGCTGTCTACAGCTTTAACGATTGGAAGACTGCCAGTGGGGCTGATGCAACCAGCAACTACTCTCCCAGCTACCCGAATACGGCGAAGACAATAGTTCGCCCTAACCAGTACGAGCCGGGTCGCGCTCATGTCATCGTTTACAACTGGCCAGGGTCCGCAACGGTTAGCGTAGACCTTTCCAGTGTCTTAAAGGTAGGGACGAACTTCGAGATTCGCGATGCTCAGAATTACTTTGGTGCCCCCCTGGTTACAGGTGTATACACGGGCGAGCAAATCGTACTGCCAATGAATTTGACGGATGTGGCTCCGATTGTTGGAAATCGTCACCTAAGCAACGTTCACACACCTGCCGAGTTTGGGGTCTTTGTGGTTCTCACAAAATCCCAATAGGGGAGTAACAGGCCAAATCTTCATCATCATTGTATGACTCGCGGTTCGCTATCCGGAATTCTACAAAGATAAGCACCCAGCGATCCCGCAAAACGAGTCCAACATACACAATAGGTGAACATCAAACTCAGATCATTTTCATTGCTGGGCCTGGTAACGGTGGTGGTCATGTTTTTCGCCTTCAGAGAGCCACCTCTTCGAGATCCTGTAGTCTCAGCAAGAGAGCACCCATTTCTCCTGGTAAAAGAGTCGGATTTTGATGAGTTACAGAAGCTTGCGCTTGCCTCGCCGTGGAAAGAGTTGAAGCAACTCGCCATTCACAATGCGAGTAATTTGGTTTACGACTCAGGGGATGATTATAAGGACAGGGCAACTAGGCTCAGCGAGATTATGGGCGCAAATGCACTTGCCTATATTCTTGATCCGGCCAGGCGCCACACCTATACGAGAAATATCCTTGAGAATATCAATCGCTGGGACGATCTCTCTTCGGAACTAAATAAGGGCAGCTGGACGTATGAAGTACCTCCGGCAACGGCACTCTTTTATTGCATTCTAGCGCTAGACATCATTCATAACGGCATTGGTCGCGCCGAGCTAGAAGCGGCCGAAAGCAAGCTCAACGATGTGGCAGAGAAGTATTGGGATCATCGCCAGCATCGTTTGGCAATCTGGACGGTCCGGGGTCTTTGGTCGCTTTATAAAGGTGAGGCTCGGTTTGCGGTTGCCCGTGACAGTTACCGAAGTGCTTTGATGAAGCAGATGACAACCGAAGGAGTCTATTCGCCGGGACCAGGTTATGCTGCTGCTCGTTTTGGTCAGGCACAACATGGAAATGGAATCCAACACTTCCTAGACGTGTTAGAGTTTACGGAAACCGATACTTATTACTCCGATGCCACTATGCGCCGTTTTCACGAGTGGCTGTTCGGGTATTCCATGACTCCGTTTGGGCGAAACTATATTTTCGGAGATTCCGCCCCTGTAAACTCGAGCACGCTATTCAGTCCAGCGAGTTACCGCGCGTATCGTTTCTCACAGCAGGCCGCTCGCTATGTAGCGTGGAATGCAAAGGGCAATTTGCCGAAAGAGTTGTTGCTCGCTTACCTACTGATGCGTGAACCGCTGGCAAAGCCAGAAAAACCCACAAGCCGAATCTTTAATGATGGAGGCGCGTGGTTCTTGGAAAACAATCCTTCCCCAAATGCCTTAGCTGGCGTGTTGTGGAATCCCCAAAGTACCGGAGACGATCACGCTCATAAGGAGGTCAATTCGCTTAACCTCTGCGCTTTTGGCGAGTACCTTTTGAGAAATTCTGGCTATGAGGGCTGGAAGAAAGGGAGTAACGGTTTTTCGTGGGACTACATTAGTAACCGGGCAGTTTCCGGAAACACGGCCTTGATAAACTACTCATTCGAGGATGGTCGTAATCCGCCGGCAAAGAACGATCATGTTAGTAAGAGTGGGGCAGGAATTAGCGAGGGTTTCGTGGCTACCGGCCTGGACTATGCCAGTGGTAGCTCGGGATCAGCGCTTCCTAATGGCAAACATTTCCGCAATCTTGTGTTTGTTCATCCGCGCGATAACCTGAATGGATATTGGGTAGTTTTCGATGAAATAGTAGCCAATGACGCGGGCGATACAGTTCATCTAGCGCTGCACCCAGCTTCTGCAAGCTATTCAGTCATCGCTGCTAACGAAGAGTATCAATGGACCATTAATCGGTTCAGCGGACGCGACGTCTTTCTTACTATTTTTCAAGGAACTCCACCCCGTAGCACGGAGATAAAGGAAGGGCTTTTGGCTGCCGATTGGGGAGATAAGAGTTTTGTCGGCAAATATCTTTACATCACCTATGATACCGATAAGACAAATCAGCGAAATATCGTCAACGTCTTTTTTCCCCATAACGCTGCGAATCCGAAAGCCAAAATGACTCGGATTCTCGGCGATGGGTATACAGGCGCAAAAATCTTCTTGGAAAGTGCTGCGACTGATGTGGCGCTGGAATCATCCGCAGATCGTAGATTGAATTACGAAGGTATCTCTTTTGAAGCTTTGGCAACGTTATATCGCGTTCAGCATGGAATGATTAAATTCTATTTCGTGCGCCAGGGAGCGGCATTTGAGGGCCTGGCAGGGCGGACCGGATTCACCGCAGAACAGGATATCAGCATCTACATGGTTGGTTCTGAAGGCAAAATCATTTCTCCCGGAACCAGTGTAACCTTTCACCATCCCGGCATTACCGAGGTACTTTTGAGTAATCAGACGGCGCCGTTGCTTGACAGAGGCAATGGATGGGTCAAGGTTCAGGTGAGGGCAGGATCTTATGACCTAAAGTTTGTTTTGGCCCAACCGGAGAACGATACCAAACGCAAAAGAATTGAATGAGCTCACGATGCAGACCTAATTCGAGAGTGCATTGACCCTTTGCCTTTCGACAAACAGGGTATCGTTCTTGCGAAAAAGGAGAAGGGCGGATTGCTTATGATTTCCTCTATTCGACCGCACATTCACTGCCGTTATAAGCGTTGGATACGCCCACATTTGTCTCCTAAATGGCAGCAACGAGTGAAATTACTCTGGACGGTATGGGGTTATTATCCAATTCTAACAACACCATGCCTCAAACTTGGTAAGCGCATTGGGTTGCTTTTCGATTTACTATGGATAGATTGGAATGTACAACATGGACATTGGCCTGGCGAAATCGCGCGTGTAATAAAAGTGATTGGCAAACGCCAAGCAGAGCGAGGAGAAGTAATCGTTGAAGCCGGTTGTTGGCAAGGTGGCTCGACTGCAAAGTTCAGTATTATCTGTAGCATGTTAGGGTACAAACTGCTTGTGTTTGATTCCTTTGCGGGAGTTGAGCCGCAACCAGGAAATCCTTTTTCTGGACAATATGCCGCCGCTCTAGAGCTGGTTAAGAAAAATGTCTCAAGATACGGTGAGATTGATGTTTGCGAATTTGTACCTGGCTGGTTTGCTGACACGCTAGCTAAACAACCGGTGCAACATCCGATAAGCGTAGTTTACCTCGACTGTGACTTAGCAAAAGGAACTTATGAGGTACTTCAAGGAATACTTCCGTCTCTCAGACAAAATGGCACGGTCTGCTCACAAGATTATCACATCCACGAGGTGAAAGTTCTTCTCGATAGCGATGATACATGGTCGGAGTTTGCCCTGCCGAAGCCAAAGATTATCGATCGCTATCGAAATTTAGCCGTTTTTACAATAAAACGTCATGAGGCTTTTTGTTAGCACCTGGTAAGGCTCTCTGGTCCAGGTTCTCAGTATAAAGGTTCAGAAGGCAAAATTCTTGGTTAGGCTTCGCTGTGAGACCAATTTTAACCATGGCCGGAGCTGCGCGCTTCCAAACTTCGCTAATAAGATTTTGTGAGGACCACAAAGACTCCAAACTCGGCAGATGTATGAACATTGCTTAGGTGACGATTTCCGACAAGCGGAGCCACATCCGTCAGATTCATTGGGAGTACGATACGCTCGCCCGTGTATACACCTGTAACCAGGGGTGTACCAAAGTAATTCTGAGCATCGCGAATCTCGAAGAATGTGCCTACCGTTAACACACTGGAAAGATCTACGCTAACCGTTGAGGACCCTGGCCAGTTGTAAACGATTATGTGACCGCGGCCCGGCTCGTACCGGTTAGGGCGAACTATTATCTTCGCTGTATTGGGATAGTTTAGAGAATAGGTGCTTGTTGCGTCAGTCCCACTGGCGGTCTTCCAATCGTTAAAGCTGTAAACAGTACCGCTATCCTTGAAGGGCTTGGCCGAGCCTCCATAATAGCTATTAGAATCAAAGGACAAAGATTCGATGGTAGCTCCGGGTTGCCGCCAAGCCAAAATATTTCGCCCAATCATAGTATTGCCAGTAACGTTTAGCTTACTGAAGCCGTTAACAAACAGGGAGCCCACCGCAGTCTGACCGGCAACAAAGTAGTTATCCTTAATCAGCACATCTTTGTTGTCCACTGTATGACCAAACTTAAGGTTATTTCGATTTTCCGTTCTGGATTGGTAGGTGTAGTTTTCGATCACCTTAAGGCCCTCAAGGCCACGAAATCGATTCTCGACTGTGATATTGTAGAGAGGATGGTCAAAAGCCACGTTTCCCGAGAGGTAAAATCCGTTCACGTGGCGATCGGCCCAGTCTGAATAGACCTTAACTCCGAAATTGAAATTGCGGAACGAAATGGTTTCGTTGATAGCACGAGTCAACAGCGGATTCGCATCGGCTATATTGGCATAGATGGAATCTCCCCGAGTAGTGCCGGAATCGTAGATTCCGTTGCCCCAGAACACCACTCCATAAATTTCACCTTCATAACCGGTAGTGACATTGGACCAAAAACCAATGCCTGCTCGGCCGGTATTGTGAATGATCAAATTAATCGCCTTATTACCATTCCCATAGAGTCCTAGTCCTACGGGACGATCTTTGTTGAAATCAACCACGTCACGCTGGACACTGCTATTGGTTATTTCAAAACCCCAAAACCAGGTATGCGATCCGTCCGCCTTAATTCCACCATCAATGGTCGCGCGCTCATCTCGGTATTGGCGCACAATAATAGGCTTATCCCGAGTTCCGACCAGCTTACTAGTGAAAAGAGTTGGCCCACCCGATCCGTATACTCCTCCTCGCAGCCAGATGGTATCTCCAGGTTTGACAGCGGCTGGGTGAGACAGCGCAGTAGTTAGGCTCCAGGGCCGATCGAAGCTCCCATCTCCACTGGACGTCCCAAAGGTCGAAACATAGAACTGACCACCTGATGGTCGCGGAGCCGGCGTCGGTGTCGGCGTCGGCGTTGGTGTCGGCGTCGGCGTTGGTGTCGGTGTTGGTGTCGGCGTCGGCGTTGGTGTCGGTGTCGGCGTTGGTGTCGGCGTCGGCGTTGGTGTCGGCGTCGGTGTTGGTGTGGGCGTCGGCGTTGGTGTCGGCGTCGGTGTGGGCGTCGGCGTCGGTGTCGGCGTCGGTGTTGGTGTTGGTGTGGGCGTCGGCGTTGGCGTTGGCGTCGGTGTGGGTGTCGGTGTCGGTGTGGGCGTCGGCGTTGGTGTGGGTGTCGGTTCGGGTACCTGAGAAGTTCCAATTCTCACTGTCACAGTATTACTTCCCAAACCCTCGTAGTAGAGTCTTAGCTCGACTAGACCCATATCGTCGCTCATTTGGTCGCTGAGTCTGACGATTAGAGAGCTAATCGTGCTAACCTCCGGCAGGCGGCCTATATACTCCACCTTCAAAACATACAGGCGGTTATTTCGGTCCCTCGCCTGCATGGAAGGCGCAGAAACATCTTCACCCGATTTAAGATCCAGGTTGCTGACAAAAAGCATCAGTCTGGTTCGTTTGTCTGGGCTGTAAGAGATTGGCTGGGCAGTTACAAAGGGCTCGGTGCGGAATGTTATGGCGTCCAGCGCTAAGGCACGGTTGGAGTTTTCGAACGTCAGAAGCAAAGGTGGTGCGGCCGTTGCCAGCACCGGCTTTGGCGCGCTAAAGCTCTTAAGCCCAACAAATAAGCCGGCGAGGATAATTACGAACAACAGTTCGCGCAATCCAACGAAGGCCGCTCGACCACCCACAACGGAAAAATACTTCGTCCGCTTCTCCATCAAACCTTCTCCAGACGGAAATTTTCCATTTCCGTTACTACTGTAACAACAGTGTTGTGAATGTCACAAAATAGTTTAATGCAACTTTGATTGCATAACTATTGCAGCTGAGGCAGCTCTTTGGGGCTGAAGAGACGGAGGGTGTCGGGTCTGAGAAATTGACGGTTATTGAGGAACGAAACGAACGCCAATACGCCCAGAATCAGTCCGAAGTGAAAGCGTTTTTGTCCGCCCGGGCAAGTCTGCCGATCGGCCAATAGCTAAAGGTACGTCGTCCTCACTCAGCCTTTTAGACAGGTCCCGACTGAGAATCAATAACCTTGAATCCGAATGTTTCCTTTAAGGTCGGGTAAAGGTGAGGTGGGGAGGTCGGGGAGGTCATACGTCGAACAACCACGTTCCGTATGCTCATTGACAGAGCTTAGCTGGAACAGTGCTTAACATTCAACCTCTAATTGGTGGATAAACCGGTTCGTTCGTTGTGAAAATGAGTCCGGCAATTCGAAATGCAAGAGGCAATCGCGACAAACGCCATGCCTGAGACTTCGGCAGTGAAGACGGTAGTGGCGCTTGATTGTTGCGAGCACACGCTGGCTGCTTTGGGGAAGCTCAAGTGTCACGTTGTGACCGAACTCGTCGCCAAAGAGAAGCAGCCAATAGACTTGATCGTCACAGGAGTGACTCAGTTCCCCCTGCGCCGTTCGGTTATCGGTGAACTTCGCCGCCTTTATCCTTCTGTGCCCACGCTCATACTGCGACGTGAAAGTGAAGTCAATGCTACGGGAAAAGAACAGATTCGGGGAGAGTTCATTCTGAGCGACAAAGGTCAACCTAATGACCTGGCAGTGGTTCGTCGAGTGCGAGCGATTCTGCCCCTGGCCCCGTGCGAGCACACCCGAAAGGGTACCAGTTTCAAACTGGCTCAGGCGGCAATGCGGGTCTTGCTGGAAAGGTTTTCGGACGCGACTCTCGACCTTCCGTTTGTGGCTCGAGAACTGTCGGTTTCGCCCAAAAAGCTTTCACGCATTTTGAATAAGGAAGCGGGAATGAGTTTTCGACAACTACTTCGCAACATCCGCGTGGAAGAAGCCAAACGCATGCTCAGCTCCGGGAATTACAGCATCAAAGAGGTAGCCACACATACAGGTTTTTCCGATGGCCACTATTTCTCCCGCAGCTTCAAGGAAGTAACTGGACAAAGTGCCACAGAGTTTCGAACCAGAAGTACTCAGCCCCTGAAGAGATCCGCTGCTGCTGCTGAGGTAAACTCGGCAAAGGCTGGGAAAAAATAGCGACACCACTATGTTTAAACTGAAGGGTTACTGGCCGATGAAGAGTCGGAAAACCGTCAAGCCGGTCCTGGTTGGCCTTCTGGTGCTCCAACTCTTTTTCTTTGTGACGCGTGAGGCTGCGTCTCAGTCATCCAAAGAAGCGGGTAGATCACTGCCTAAAGCGCTTACCAGCAAGTTCCTGCGTGAGCACGCAGTCGCAAATGAAATTGTGCTGGGCAGGGAAACCGAGCACGCAATCAGCGAGTTTGCGCTGATCTCCGGTAAGGGCTTTGTCAGCACCGAGTCTTTTGCTTACAGAGTCCTCTCAGCAATTCGGCAGCTTGGCTACACGCCGCCTTTGGATGGGGATTCGCAGCCAGGACGAGCACTGCTGAGGAAGTTCCAGCGGCTAAATGGTCTGCCCGTGTCTGAAGTAATCACAAAGGAGCTGTTGGTGGTGCTTGACCAGAAACTAAAAGAGAGTGAAGCGAGTGATTTGCGCCTGGGCCCGGCTTTTCCTCTCTATCCGCGCCTAACCGACCGGGTTCCGCTGAATGAACCCTCTCGCGAGCATTTTGCCAGGTTTCTGGACACGGTCTTCAAGGCACTACCCGCGCATCTGGTTCCATACACATTGGATAACTTCCACAACTTCTACCGGCAGCAACTTCCATACTTTGTCGGCAAGGTCCAGCGAGAAGACGTTCTTCCCGGAGCGATCTGCGATATCAACTACTATCCTGAATTCTCAAACGACTGTTTGTTTCGAGCCAATACCGTGATTACTTTGAATTCGGGAGAGTTTGAAGTTGCCGGAATCCTGCTCCACGAGTACGCGCACTGGCTGGATGGAAACCTCTTCCCGAAACTGGCCGAGACGGCTCGCGGAACTATTGATACACTCGCGTTCTACAGCATCAGTTACGACACTGCGGCCGGGACTGCGCACAGTGATTATCGGACCTATTATCCCCTCCGCCGCGACAAATCGGTCATTGCCAGCGAATTTGTCAGCGCCTATGCGCGCGGACACGAAGCGCTGCTCGCCGGTGCTGCAAAGTACACGCCTTTTGAAGATTTTGCAGAATCGTTTGGGCTATACGTTCACGGTGGTCGAATCTTCCGCCACCTGGCGGCACGCGATCCCTACCTTCGTCAAAAGTACGACTGGTTGCGCCGGCACGTTTTTGACCATACCGAATACGACACAGGCAACCTTGCCAGCATTGAAATGCTGCGCGCCCGGCCTACCGCAAGCAGCAACATCGCCTTCAACGTTAACGACTTCGGCCGCATCGACCCCGATCACCGCTTCCTCTACCAATTCCCACGCCTAAAAGAAACGAGAGCGCAGAAACAGACTTCTGCTGACGGCCGAGCCGCATCTCGCTGATCCAAAGGTTATTTCCCTCCCGTTCGACTAACCCTCCGCTTCGTCTAACCCGCCGCTTCGTCTCGTCTAACTTTAGACACTTTCAGCCAGGGTTGCGCTTGGCAACCCTGGGTGAGAGTCTTTCGACAGAAGACCCGACCGTCATTCACGCTCCAGGCTGTCGCCCGTTATCACGGGCTATTGTAATGGTCGATTGTTGTCCGTGGGGTTCCGCTGCGCTCCACCCAGGCTTTATGTTTTCGCCTGCTTCTTCAGGCTTCCTGCAGATGTCTCCTGCAAGTTTCCCCAGGGTTCCGCAATTCACAGGCTTATCTTATCTATTGATTTTGGCGGGGGTCGAACCTGTAAAGTGCAGCGCTCAAACCCGTAGGCATAATCACCCACAGATAATGAGTGGAATCGCTGATTTCCTTACATCTCCAAACATCAACAATTGAGACAATGGGTTTTGCATACAATTTTGGACCAACTTTTGATTGCACCCACAGTTCTTAGTTGGTGAGCCGGATGAAAACTAAACTGAAATTGTTTCTTGTATTCGCGGCGATCTTGGCGTCGTCCGGTTGCGGATTCTTCCACTCAAATAACGTAAATTCTCAAACCGTTAGGGAAACACCAAAGGCCGAAAACACGCCCGCGCAGAAAGACGATAGAACAAAGGCGCAAACTATTTCCGCGAGCGAAGGAGAGCCCGACGGAATTTACATAATCTTCGACGCTTCAGGTTCGATGTGGGGGCGATTGCCCGACCAGTCGACCAAATTGACGGTTGCCAAAAAAGTCTTAAACGATTTTGTCGGCGGAGATTTTGCTGGTCTCGAGCTTGCGATGCGCGTTTATGGACATCGGAAAATAGACGATTGTCGAGATTCCGAACTCACAGTGCCGTTCGGCAAGCCGGAAGAAACGATTTCGGCGATGCACGATTTCGTCGGCAAAGTCAATGCTTTGGGACGCACACCGATTACATACAGTTTACAGGAAGCACTAAAGGATTTTGGCGCTAGAGGCGGTGAAATAATTTTGATAACTGACGGGATCGAATCGTGTGATGAGGACCCGTGCTCTCTGATTCGCAGGTGGCGCGAAAGCAACGTCAAAATCAAAGTTCATGTTGTCGGTTTCGGTCTGGAGAAAAAATCGACAGAGGCTTTGAAATGTTTGTCGGAAGCCGCAGGGACGGATTATCACGACGCGCAATCTGCCAAAGATTTGGCGGAAGCACTCAAGGGAATTCGCGTTAAAGCCGCCTCCCATGGTCTTATTTTGAAGGGCGTTGACCCCACGGGAAAAGAAGTTAAGGTCCACGGAACGCTCTCGCGCAATGGCGCACTCGCTTATAAAGTTTCGAGCGACGGGCGTTATCGCGTCGAGGTGGGCGAATATGAACTAAATGCTGGAGTGCTAACGCTAAACGGCAATCTTTATTTTCCGGTGTCTAAAAAGGTCAATGTTTCCGGGACCGGCGAAACGGTTGTGAAAATTCAAGTTCCGCTGCCGCCGAGAGCGAAAGCAAGATTCCAGGACACACAAGCCGAACAGCAGCGTGGCGCGCTGGTTTCGGTTTGGCGCGACGGCAAGCAAATCGGCCGTTTTCGCCCAATTGATGAAGTTTTTCTCGACGAAGGAACTTACGAATTTCGCGCTAATCCAGGAGATGCGGACGAAGTTGTCGTATCCGAAAGTCTTTCCACGGGCGACCGCAAGGAAATTCTTTTCGAAGTAGCCCGAACGGTGAAAGTTTTCGTGCGATTTAGGGCTTCGGGTTCGGATAACCTCTTTCGAGATAATGCGGAACTGTGGCAAAACGAAGCGAAAAAATATTTCGTTCATCGGATAAACGGCGCCTTCGTGTCGCCCGGAACTTATGATGTGCGTTTGCCGGATGAGCTAACCCCGTTTGAAAAACGCGGAATCGTTATCGGCAACCAGTCAGAACAAAGAATAGATGTTGAAATTCCCGTCGGCTATGTAACTATCATTTATCAGAGAAGTGACGGCTCACGCGACAAAGACGATCGGGTTTTTCTCAGCCAAGCGAAAGAAAACCAAAGCATCTTCAAAAAGTCAGGCGAAGCCATTCCTTTGACCGCAGGAAGTTATAAAGTCAATGGCTGGCGGCAGAAAGGTAACTACGACACTGTAACATTTGAAGTTGCAGTTGGCGAAAACAAACAAATCATACTTAGGGCGAAATAATAGTGCTCTTTTGCCCCCAGCAGGTAAAGAGGTTGAATCATGCCACGCAAAAAATCATTATGGTTTCGGTTTCTTATAGGAGTCTTTGTTCTGGGATTTTATTTGTCGGCAACCACAGTCCTGTCCGACAACCCAGGAAAAGGTGTGGCAAATTTCAAACCTGAAAACAAGTTTGCCCTCAACGCTAAACTGATCGCTGATGATGCCACTCGCGGAGCGACTTTCGGACACGCGGTTGCCATCAGCGGTGACACAGCTGTCGTCGGCGCGTGGCAGGATACGATGGGTAAAAACCGCACTCAAGGCTCGGTATATGTTTTTGTAAGAAGAAACGGCACCTGGATAAATCAAGCCAAGTTGGTCGCCGCCGATGGTAGGAGCAAAGATTACTTCGGGCAAAGTGTGGCGATTGACGGCGACACAATCGTTGTCGGCGTTCCCCAAGCCGACATCGGACAGGACAAAGACCAGGGCGCGATTTATGTCTTTACACGAAAGGGCGATCATTGGGGCGAACAAGTGAAATTAGAAGCAAGCGGCGGCGGAAGAGCGTCTGCTTTCGGACAAAGTGTCGGTATTAGCGGCGACGTAATCATCGCCGGCGCCCCAGGCACTGATAACAATCCCAACGACAAAGTTCCACAGGGTAACGGTGCGGCCTATATTTTCACTCGCAACAATAACGTCTGGACTGAAAAACAGAAATTGATGGGCGATAATCCGGCTTCCGTCGCATTTGGTCTGAATGTTGCGGTTAACAATAAAACCGTTGTTGTCAGCAACAGCGGAGATGAAGGCGCAGCCAATACTCTCTATGTTTTTGCCGATCAGGGAACAGGTTGGAAACAGGAACAAAAAATAAGTTCGACACGCAACGCAGATGAAAGGATTGCCGCCGACGGTATTGCTAATAATTTGGCCATTGACGGAAATACGATCGTGGTCGGCGTTTCGCAAAAAGGAGATAAATCAAACGGCTCGGCTTTCGTCTATGTTCGTGATGGCGGGAAATGGACACGGCAAGCAAAACTGACACCAAGCGACGGCGTAAAGGGAGATGCTTTCGGGTGGAGTGCCGATATTAGCGGCGATCTAATAATCGTTGGGGCGTGTTTAATGTCCAATCAGTTTCGCGGCTCGGCTTATGTTTTTGCGCGCAAAATTACTCCGAAGGGTTTTGTTTGGTATGAGATGCAAAAATTGACTGCCAACGACAGTTCATTGAGCGATCAGTTTGGCTGGGGTGTTGGCATCAGCCAAGATACCATCATCGTCGGTGCAGATAATCACGACTTGAAGAGTAGAAGCGGCAATGAAGGCGCAGCGTATATTTTTAGCGCGCCTGAATAAACGTAGTCTCAAAACGTGAACAACATTTCCATCTCCTTCCGACTCTGTATCACGTGGCCCAGATTGTCAATACATGTGGAGCTCCACATAAATCGATAAATGTTGCGTCATCGGTAATGTGTAGTTCCGGGCGCCGAACTGGCGTAAGCAGAGCGCCCGAAATATGTTCCTGTCTAGCACTGAGCTGAAATGAACGAACAACGGCAACGCATAGTTCTGAGGAGAATCGGAGTACCTCGAGCGTGCAGTTTCGCTTGTCTCGGAAACGACTTGGAGAATTGCTTCAGGCCTTGAGCTTCATCTCCTCCGGGTTCCATCCATAGGAACGTCCCTCGAAGTAGCTCAGGTTAGTTACCAGCGCCGGACCGGCGGCGCGAAAGCCGAACGCACCATCCTCAACTACTGGCTTGCGCGTGCGTACAGCATCGAGGAAGTTTGCTAAATGATCCACCAGATCGCTGTACCCTTGCGGCGGGACATAAACCTCTTCTCTGGTGGAATTTAGTTCGTTCAGGTTCTCCGGATACTTAACGCGATACTCCTTCTGAATAGCTTCCTGCATGGTTTTGGGAAACGTATTTGTGCTGAGGCCTGGCTCCTTGGAAAGCGGTTTGCGAGTGATGGTTACGCCCTTCCCTATCGTCATCACCCCTTCGCTGCCAACAAACCTGAAACCCTCCTCACCGCCACCGCCGTCCGCAAAGTTGACTTTCAGCGAGAGGTTGAAGGCAGGATGCGTTGAGGTCTTCGGGTATTCGTAAATTCCCAGCATCACATCCGGCACGTCCCGCCCGTCTTTCCAGTAGCGCAAACCGCCCGCGGACATGACTCGCGTAGGGCCATTCGAACTGACGACGAAATGCAAACCGGAGAAGAGGTGCACAAACAAGTCGCCTGCGACACCTGTGCCGTAGTCGCGATAGTTACGCCAGCGGAAGAATCGGACGGGATCGAAAGGTATCTTCGTCGCCCGACCGAGGAAACGCTGCCAATCAACAGTTTGTGGCGAGGCGTCCGGAGGCACGGTGTATTGCCACGCACCGAGTGCAGTATTGCGATTCCACCACGCTTCGACAAGGTTCAATTCTCCGATAGCACC
>Ga0187893_10003621_pt1 | contig 30873 bp, 21 predicted proteins | sample MA1701074metaG_FD_139574 | JGI IMG/M metagenome (GOLD analysis project Ga0187893, IMG submission 139574) | White microbial mat communities from a basaltic lava cave in the Kipuka Kanohina Cave System on the Island of Hawaii, USA - MA170107-4 metaG ...
AGAGGGCCGGCACGAGCGCCGCCGCGACGGCGATGGCGGCCGCCGCCACGACGACCGCCTTGCGCTTCGCGAGCCGCTTGCGCAGCCGGTAGACGACGCTCGCCGGCCGCGCGCTGATCGGCTCGCCCGACAGCCACCGCTCCAGATCGTCCGCGAGCGCGCCCGCCGTCGCGTATCGCCGCTCCCGCTCCTTCTCCAGGCACTTCAGCACGATCGTCTCGAGGTCCGCATCGATCGTCCTGTCCATCCGGCGCGGCGACTTCGGCTCCTCGTTCACCACCTGCACGAGCAGATCGATCATGTCGTCCGACCGGAACGGCGTGCGGTCCGTCAGGAGCTCGTAGAGCGTCGCCCCGAGAGCGTACACGTCGCTTCGCGCGTCCGCCCTTTCGCCGCGCGCCTGCTCCGGCGGCATGTAAGCGGGCGTCCCGATCAGGAGGCCCGACACCGACAGGTTGCTCGCGCCGCGGATCTGCCGCGCCAGTCCGAAGTCCAGCACGTAGACGCGTCCCCCGTCACCCGTCTCCGGCCCGCCATCGGGACGGGAGACGCCTTCGACCATCACGTTGTCCGGCTTGAGGTCCCGGTGCACGACGCCCCGCTCGTGCGCGTACCCGACCGCCCGCGCCGCGTCCCGCACCATCCGGACCAGCGCGCGCCGATCGTTCCTCCGGACCGACCTCAGCGTCCGTCCCTCGATGTACTGCATCGCGATGTAGTGCCGCCCTTCGTGCGATCCCACCTCGCACACCGCGGCGATGTTCGGGTGCGTCAGTCCCGCGGCGACCTGCGCCTCGCGTTCGAAGCGCGCGATCTCCTCCGCGTCGCCCCCCTTCAGGAACTTCAGCGCCACCCAGCGCTTGAGCGGCTCGTCCCACGCCTTCCAGACCTGCCCCATGCCGCCTTCGCCCAGCTTCTGCGCGCAGACGAACTTCCCGAACTGGGGCGTCTCACTCATGGGTCGTTTGGATTCCGCTCTGGGATTTCCCGTCAGGGCCCCCACCGCCGCGTGTCGCTCGGCGGGGGCGACTGCGCCGCGCGACGCACGGTGCCGCTCTTGTCCTCCGCCGCCTCCTCGATGATCCGTCTCGCGTCGGGATCGGAGATTCGCGCCGCCGCTTCGACGGCCGCCGCGCGCGTCTTCGTCGTCATCCCCTTCACGAGCCCGAAGAGCCGCGACTTGCGCCCGAAGATCCGCTCCAGCACCGGCACCGCCTGCGCCGACGGGCACTCGCGGAAATAGTGGCACGCGTTGCGCAGCAGCGTCTCGTCGGCCGTCGCCTCGCAGAGCGCGATCACGTCCGGCCCCAGCTCGCGCAGCCGCAGGTCCTTCGCCACCGTCAGCGCCGCCATCTGCGCGTCGGCGCTCTCGAGCTTCATGAGATCGCGCACCGCCTCCCAGCGCGTCAGCGGCCCGCCGCGACGCAGAAGCCGGAAGCCCGCCTCGCGCACCGTCGCATCGGCGTGCCCCTGCGCGGCCAGCGCGACCGACCCCACCTCCTCCGCGCCGCACAGTTCGAACACGTCGAGCACGCGCACCGCGCGCGCCGCCGGCGTCTCCGGCTTCACGATCGCCGCGAGCTGACGCGCGCCGGTCCCTCCCACCACCTTGAGCGCGGCCGCCGCCGTCCTGCGCGCGCCCGCGTCGTCGCTCGTGAGCACCATCGACACGAGCGGCGGCACGATCGCCGCGCCCATCATCGCCACGACGCGCGCCGCGGCGCGCTGCAGCTTCACGTCGGGCGACGCGAGCATCTCCACCGCCGGGTTCGGAAGGCGCGTCGAGAGGAGCTTCGCCGTCGCCGTCGCGGCCGTCCGCAGCACCGGCGCGCGCGCGGGCGGCGCCGCGAGCACCGCCGCCATGAACGACACGAGCGGCTTGAACAGCTCCGCCGCATACGCCGCGCTGATCCAGTGGCGCGCCGCCTCAGCCAGCGGCGCCAGAACCTCCGGCGCCGTCTCCGAACCGAGCGAGAGCAGGAGCTGATCCTGGAACCGCTCGAGCGCACGCGCCTTCGCCGCCGCGCTCCCCTCCAGCAGGCATCGCATCGCGATGACCGCCGCCTGCCGCCGCACCGGCGCGTCCGTTTCGCGCAGGCACGACGCGACGCGCGCGGCCAGCCCGTCCGCCAGCGGCTCCAGCTTCTTGTCCGCCAGCAGAGCTCCGAGCATCGACGGAAGCGCGCGCTCCGTCTCCGGCGACGCGAAGTCCGGCACCGCCGACGCGAGCAGAGCCTTGGCGCTCTCCTCGAGCGAGAGCTCGCGCTGCTCGACGCTCACCAGCTGCGCCCCCGCGCGCTCGACGACCTTCGAATCGCGCATCTCCCGGCCGCGCTTCATCGTCCCCGCGGTGACGCGCTCGTACGTGCGCCCGTCGAACGCGATGTGCTGCAGCCCCGCCGCCGCCCGCGCGGACGCCTGCGGGTCCGCGGCCGCGAGCGCGGAGACGAGCGCGCGCACCTCGCGCACGGTGACCCCCTCCTCGAAGCGCAGCGTGCGGATCTCCTTCGTGCGGAACTCCTTCACGAGGAACGCGGCGACGTTCGCGGTCGTCCTGGCATCGACGGGCGTGCCGTTGACGACGACATCCTCCGGCGTCGCGATCGACACGACCTTCACTTTCGCCAGAAGATCGCGGAACGCGCCGCCGGCGAGCACGCCTCCTTCGTCGACGAGCGTGTGCCCGGTCGGGTAGAGGCGCAGCGCGTCGACCGCCGCCTTGAGGTGCCGCAGCGCCGTCCAGAGCATCGCGACCTCGTCCACCTTGAGCGGGCGCTCCGGCGATTCCGGGGCCCCCTGCTCCGGCTCCGCCTGCAGATCCTCCTGCGCGACGTAACGGCGCTGCAGGACGTCGAAGTTCTCGATCTTCCGCTCCTCGAGCCATCGGTCCCAATGATCCGCCGGCGCCGTCTCCTTCCGCATCGGCGCGGAGAGCGCCTCGAGCAGCGCGTCGACCTCGCGCCGCGTCACGCCCGCCTTGAGCGTGAGCGAGCTGACAAGATGGTCGGCGAGCACGGCGGCGACGTCGCGCGCCTCGTCCGCGTGCTTCGGCATCGGCTGGCCGTTGACGCTCGCGTCCGACGAGAGCGTGACGGGCGAGGCGGCTTCGACGAGGTCCGTCGCCGCGCCGCGCACCTTGTCGCGCAGCTCCTCGCGGATCTTGCTGTCCTTCGGATAGAGCCGGCCGACCTTGATCGCGCTGGCGAGCGCGGCCGCGAACCGCAGCGCCAGGTCCGTCGCGCGCGGCGCGAGCGCCGCGGTCGCTTCGGGGATGCGCGCGCGGCGCACCGGCACGAGGCCGACGACCTCCATCCTCACGCCGTCGCCGGTCTCCCCCTCCTCGACCGGCTCGCGCCCGAGCGCCCGCGCCGCGTGGTAGCCCGCCTCACGCGCGCCGGTGACGCCGGTCATCTCGACGAGCACCTGCGCCGCCTTGTCGTGCAGCTCGCGCTTGCGGCTTTCGGGGATCGCCGCGTAGCGCACCTCCCGCACGTGGCCGGCGGCGAACTCGATGTCGGTATCGCGCCCGCTCGGGTCGGCGCGCAGGAGACCGAGATCCTGCATCTGGTCGACGAGGTCCAGCATCTCTCCCTCGCGCAGGCCGCTCACCGCCTGCAGCGCGCGGAAGTCGAACGTCGCGCCGAGCACGGCCGCGTTCGTCAGCACGTCGTTCGCCTCGGGCGGGAGCTTCGCGATCATCTCCCGCACCGCCTCGTCGAGCGACGGCGGCAGGTCGCCGTAGGAGACGGGCGCGATGCGCCACGCGCGGCGCTCGCGGCGGATCTTCCCCGTCATCATGAGGAGGCGCAGCACCTGCTCCGCGTAGAGCGGGTTGCCGCCGGACGCCTCGGCGACCGTCTCCGCGAACCCCTCCGGCAGCTCCGCGCCGGGCAGCACCGCGCGCACGAGCTGCTCGACGTGCTCGCAGGCGAGCGGCCGCAGCTGCAGCGTCCGGGCCCCGCGCTTCTCCACCTCGGCGACGAGGTCGAACAGCGGCGCGTCGCGCTTCGCGTCGAGGGTCGTCAGGTCGCCGCGCAGCGCGAAGGCGAGGCCGATCGGATGCTTCCTCCCGCGGACGAGCGCGCGCAGCACGTCGAGCGTGGTGCGGTCGGCCCACGCGGCGTTGTCGAGCACGAAGAGGATCGGCGCCTCCTCCGCGATCGCGGGGATCGCCAGCTCGATCGCCTGCTGCATGAGGGCCCGGCGGTCCTTCGCGGGCGGCTCCGCCGGCTCCGGCAGCCACGACGCGAACGCGGGAACGTATTCGCGCGCGGCCGCGCGTTGCGCGGAGGTGAGGCGGCGCCGGAGCGCCTGCTGCGAGGCGGGACGCTTCTCGAAGAAGCGGTCGACGAACTGCAGCAGCGCGTGGCACGGGACGTACTTCTTCGCCTCGTCGCAGCCGACGTAGAGGTGGATGACGCCGGCGTTCGTCGCGCGCGCCGCGTACTCGCGCAGGAAACGCGACTTGCCGATGCCGCTCTCGCCGTGCACGAACGCGAGGACCGGGCGGCGGTTGCAGAGGTCGTCGAAGAGGCCGATCGCCTCGCCCATCTCGTCGTCGCGCCCGATGAACTCGCGGCACGGCAGCACCGCGACGGCGTCGCGCTCGCCCGCGACGTCCTCATCCATCCGGCCGGCGGCGGAGACGCAGTTGCGGCCGACGCGCTTGGAGACGTAGAGCGCGCGGTTCGTCGCGTCGACGAGCTTCTGGTGCGTCGGCGCGTCGTCGGGAAACGTCGCGACCCCGGCCGAGAGCGTGAGACCGCTCGCGGGGCGGTCGGCGAGTCCGAGGGGCTTCTGCGCGAGCTTCGCGCGCAGTGCGTTGCCGAGCGCGACCGCGTCGTCCTTGCCGCGGCCGGGCAGCGCGGCGAGGAACGAATCGCCGCCGTGACGTCCGAGCACCGCGTCGCGCGGCGCCGTCTCCCGCAGGAGCGCCGCGAACTGGCGCAGCACGGCGTCGCCGGTCCGTTCGCCGAGGGTCTCGTTGACCTTCTTCAGGCCGTCGAAGTCGACGAGCAGGAGCGAAACGGTGCCCACCATGTTCGTCTCGAGCCATCGGAAGAGGTGGCGTCGGCTGGCGAGGCCGGTCAGCCCGTCCTTCGACTCGGGCGGCAGATCGGTCGCGCGCGCGTCGGTCACCGTCTCCGACTTCGCCATCGGCGTCTTGCCGCGGAGCAGGCGGCGCAAGTCGACGGCCAGGTCGAGCGCGCTCGCGTGGCGGTCCTGCGACTTCTTCTCGAGGCACTTGAGGATCGCGGCGTCGAGGTCAGGCGGAAGCCCGGGGACGTGCCTGGACGGCGGCTGCGGCTTCTCGCGGCGGATCATGTCGAAGAGCGAGCCGAAGTCGGCGGCGGCGAACGGCGGGCGGCCCGCGACGGCGTGGTAGAGGACGGCGCCGAGGCCGTAGACGTCGCTTCGCGCGCTGACGTCGTACGTGCGCCCCTCGGCCTGCTCGGGGCTCATGTAGGTGGGGCTGCCCATGATCTGGCCCGTCATCGTCAGCGAGGGGTCGCGTTCGCTCTTGGCGAGGCCGAAGTCGAGCAGGAACGGGCGGTCGGAGCGGTCGACGAGGATGTTCGCCGGCTTGATGTCGCGGTGGATGATGCCGCGCTCGTGCGCGAAGTGAACGGCGGTGGCCGCGTCGACCAGGATGCGCACGGCGTTGGGCCACGGCATCGCGCCGCGCTCGAAGACGGCCGAGAGCGGCCGGCCGTCGATGTAGTCCATCGCGTAGTAGTGCCGGTCGGCGACGGCTCCGATGTCGTGCACGCGGACGATGTTCGGATGCTGGAGCTCCGCGGCGGTTCGCGCCTCGCGCTGGAAGCGCTGGCGCTCGCGGTCGAGGTCGCTCGGCAGCACCTTGATGGCGACGAGGCGGCGCTGGGCGGGCGACCACGCGCGGTAGACGATGCCCATGCCGCCGCGGCCGATCTCGCGCAGCAGCACGTACGGACCGAAGCGACGCTTCGGGTCGCGCTCGGCTTCGGCGATCTCCGCGTGGAGGTTCGCGGGCGCGGGCGGCGCGATCTCCAGGCGCATGCGGGCGTGCCGGGCGCCGTCGTCGTCTTGGGCGAGCTCGCAGGAGGCGATGTCGTAGAGCGCGGCGAGCTGCGCGGCCGTGAGGACCCCGGCGCGGACGAGGGACTGCGGGTCGGAGGCGTCCGCGGCGAGGGCGGCGTCGACGGCGGCGCGCGTTGCCAACCCGTGCTTGACGGCGAGCTGGCCCAGCCGCCGGGCGTCGAGGGTCATCGGGTATCTGGAGTATACCCCCCGCTATTCGCCGACGCGCTTCAACCGCCGCGCTCTGCTGACGTCGACAAACATCAATCGTCAATTCCCGAAACGACCGTGACGCCGCGCTTCGCGGACGTCGCGGCTGGCTTGTCGGCAAGCCGCGGTGAAACGGAGAAGGCGTTCACCCACTTCGCGGAGGCCTTGCGTCTGCGTCCGCGCCATGCCGTCGCCGCGCATGCGTACGGCAACCTGCACGGCCGAGGCCGTCGAGGAGTTCGAACAGGACCTGCGTGACGCTCCCGACGGCTGGACGCACCGAGAATCGGCGCGCCGCATGCTGGGCCCGCTCCGCCGCTGACGAGACCCGGGATTCGCGAAACTCCCGGCCACGTCCCGTGCACTGTTTCGTGACAGCTATGGTGGGACGCTTCCTCATGGTGCTGTGTGTCGGGGCGGTAGCCGCGTGCGGCCGTCCCCCTCTGCCGGCCGGTCCCCCGCCGCTTCCGGCCGCGCTGCCCGGGGCGTTCCAGGGCGTCCGCGCGTCGTCCGGCGCGCGCCTCGAGGTCATCGACGCCGGACCGGTGGACTTCGGCACGGTCTGGCACGCGGCCGGCGTGCAGAAGCGATGCGTCCGCTTCCGCAATGCGGGCACGGATCCGCTCGTCATCGCCCGCGTCACTCACTCGTGCTGCGGGTGCATCCAGGGACGCGCCGCCGACCCGGTCGTCAAGCCCGGCGCCCAGTCCGAGATCGAGCTCGTGCTCGATCCCGCGAAACGCAAGGGCAACCTCAACATCCGCGTGACGATCGAGGCGCACGCCGCAGGCGCGATCCCTCCCATCGTCGCGACCGCGAAGGTCGTCGACGACATCGAGCCCGTGCCGGCCGTCGTGGACTTCTCGCGCGGCGACGTGCAGACCGTCACGTTCGTGAACCACGCCGCGCGCGCGGACTTCGCGATCGAGGCGATGGCCCAGAGCCTGCCCTTCATCGTCGTCGAAGCGGTCGAACCCGCGGGCCGCGACGTGCGCGTGCGCCTCCGGTGTCTCTCGAGGGACTCGTTCGTGGGCTGCGTCCGTTTCGGTACGACGCTCGCCGGGTGGCCCGAGCTGACCGTGGGCGTCGCGCGCGACGCGACGGCGCCGGAGCGCCGGCCATGAGGAAGGGCCTGGCGCTCGTGCTGGCGATCCCCGTCGCGGCGGCGGCGCTGGGCGCGGTCGTCCTCCTGCGCGCCGGGGACGGCCGCGCGAGCCTGGACGTGCACGTGATCGACGCGCGCAGCGACGGACCGCCCGCGATGCGGACGTGTCGCTCGAGGATTCCGGCGGCCTGCGTCTGAGCAACGGCACGACCGGCGGCTCCGGCCGCGCGCGACTCCGTTTCCCGGGCACGCCGCCCCATGGAGCGATCGTCCATGTCCGCAAGGAGGGCTATCGCACGCTCCGCCGCGTGCTCGAGGGCCGGCCCGGCGCGCCGCTGCGCCTGCGGCTCGATCCCGCGGACGCGCTGCAAAGCGGCGGGGAGCAGGCGGCGGATGCCGCGTGGCGCGGTCCGTGGGAGTTCAGCGGCCGGGTTCTGGACGAGAAGGGCGGACCGTTGGCGGACGCCTCCGTCGAGCTGATGTTCTTCGCGTCGGCGGGCGGCGTCGACCTCTGCGGCACGAGCGACGTGGTGCGCTCGTCCCTTCGCACGGACGCCGACGGGCGGTTCCGCGGGACGGCGCGGTGCGACGACGACGGACTGTGGCTGCTGACGGCGTCGTCGCCCGGGCACGTGTCGGCGACGCGCCGCGCCACGCCGGGGCGGCGCCTCGACGCCGAGTTCCGCCTCCCGCGCGGCGACGCGGCGCTGACGGGGCGGACCGCGGAACTCGGCACGAACGAGCCCGTCGCCGGCGCGACCCTTTTGCTCATGACGGGACGTCTCCATTCGCTTGACGGCGCGGGCGCGCCCGGCACGGTCATTCGGATTGTCCGATCCGATGCGTCCGGCGCGTTCTCGGCCGGCGGCTTTCCCCGCGACGAGTCGCCCGTCGGCTACGTTGTCGGTCACCCCGACTATCCCAACGGATACGGTACGATGCCCGGAGGCGGGACGATCCTGCTCGTGGGCGGTGGCCGCATCACCGGGGAAGTCCGCTCGTCGCTCACGTCGGCGCCGATCGCCGGCGCGCGCGTCTACGCACTGGAGCTCGGCGGCGGATCGTGGAGTCGCGCCGCGACGACGGACGGCGCAGGCCGCTTCTCCCTCCGCGGCGTGCCGATGGACGCGCCGGTGCGCGTCACGGCATCGGTTGTCGCCCACCTGGATGTCCGCGAGGAACGCGTGCTGACGCGGCGCGAGCCGGTGATCTCCCTCGCGCTTTCGATGCGCCCCGCCGCGGCGCTTCGCGGAAGGGTCGCGGATGTCTCCGGCCGACCCGTGCGCCACGCGCGCGCGGTCGCGTGGAGCCCGGCCGACGCCGCGGAAGGGGCGCGCAAGCCTGTCGAAGGACGCACGGACGCGGACGGTCGCTTCGAGTTGACCGGCCTGGACGTGCGGCTCGCGTGGAACCTGGATGTCCAGCACGAGAACTACGCGCCGGCGCTCGTCGAGACCGTCGACGTGTGCTCGCCGGTCGCGGTCGTCCTGCGCCGCGGCGGATCCGTCCAGGGGTGCGTGAGATTCGCCGACGGAGCCGCGTACGGCGGCGTCGAAGTGGCGATCGTGCGCCTGGCGTCGGTCGACGCCGGACGCCGGCGCTCCAGCCGCGAACATCGCGCGACGCGCACCGACGCGACGGGCCGCTGGCGGATCGACGCCCTCGGCGAGGGAACGTACGCGGCCGAGATCCGCGAGCCGGCGCGCGCGTCGTGGGAGCCCATCGCGGGGCGCTCGTTCACCGCCGCGGTGAGCGACGACGTCGTCACCGAACTTCCGGATGCGGTGTTCGAGCGGCGCGGGTCGCTCGACGTGTCGCTCTCGCTGCCCGAGGACGTGCTGCGCGACGCGACGGGCCGCGTCACCGTCTATCTCACGCCCGCGGGACGCTCCGGCACCCCGCACGCGGTGATGGTCGACCTCAAGTACGGTGGCGACACGTCCTTCCGCCTCGACGACCTCGCGCGCGGCGACTACGACGTCGCGCTCTACGTCGAGCCGCACGGCTACACGAAGCCGCAGCGCCTGCAGGCGGGGTCCGGCCGCCGCGCGGTGTTCGACGCGCCGCCGCCGGGTGTGCTCGAGGGTCGCATCGACGGGTCCGGATCCGCGGTCGCGGGCGCCGCGATCGACGTCTACCGTCTCGACGGCCAGGGGCCGTACCGCCTGCGCGGCCGCGATCCGGGGAACCTGAGCGGGAACATCGCGCGTTCCGCCGCGGACGGGACGTATCGTGTCACGGGTCTCGAGCCCGGCCGCTATCGCGTAGGCGTCGTCCATCCGCTCTTCGCCACGGCGACTGTCGACGTCGAGCATCCCGGCGGGAGCCTCTCGCGGAACATCGACCTCGCGCCGCCGTCGACCATCGAGGCCACGGTCTACGACCGGCAGGGCCGGGCCGTGGCGCGCGCGCCCGTCGAGATCGCGTCGCTCCCCTCCCACGTCTTCGGCGCCAACGCGCTCACGGATGACTCCGGGCGCGTCACTTTCCGCCAGCTTCCCGCCGGCGAGTACGTCGTGCACGCGCGCATCCCCGACGCGGCGCCGGTGGTCCACCACGTCCGCGTCGATCGCGAGTCCGTGCTTCCGCTCGTGTTGTCCCCCCAGCGTTGAGGTGCCCCGTGAAAACGCTCCTGGTGCTGGCGTGCCTGACCGCGTCGCCGCTCCCGGCGACGGCGCAGATCCGTCTGTCGCGCGATGCCGACGGCTTCGTCGCGTTCGCGCGCGAGTATCCGCCGACGGAGGCGAACAGCTGGTTTGCGCTGCACCATGAGCGCGACGACGCGGGGCCGGGAACGTGGACGCTCGTCGAGGTCGCCCAGGTCGAGTCCGACGCGGACGGCGCGCCGCTCTACTCGGGAACGCTGCCGTTCGACGCGAGTCCCGGGATTCCGGGTCGCACCGCGGCGCTGGTGCGTCTCGCGGGGAACTATGCGGGCGGCGTCGATCCGAACACGGGCCTCCCGTGGGTGGCGTGGACCCTGACGTTCCACTTCCTCGAGATGGACCTGACGTCGTACCGCGTCGTCGTCTGGCGGCGCGCGTCGATGGGCAGCGACACGGGCTGGCGGATCGCCCAGGTCGAGCGCGACTTCGGCGCCCCCGCGCTGGACGGCGAACTGTCGCTGCCGAGCAACTCCGCACTGCGTGAGGCGACGCAGGAGGCGAACGCGATCACGTACACCGGCGAGGGCGACGAGGGCCTCGCGCTGTCGGGCGGCCTGACCGGCCGCCAGCAGCTTCACGACGCGTACGCGGACGACGGCCGCGCCCTGGAGCAGGCGACCGACAACGTCGCCCAGCCGGACTTCCGCCACTCGGACATCGATCGCGGCTTCGCGCAGTCGCAGCAAAAGACCAGCACGCGCACGGACATCACGAACCGCAGGCAGGAGCGCCGGCTCTTCAACGTCTGCTTCGGCGTGCGCGGCGTATGCGAGGCGTGCGCCGCGGCGTACGTCGGCTACAGCTACAGCCTCCAGTACGGCAGCACGGAGTTCCTGAACGGCTACGTGGTTCCGACGAGCATCCAGGGTCACGCGCAGAGCTGGCTCAAGTTCAAGGCGTCCGTGTTCTGCGGCTACTTCGGAACCGGCGTGCGCGGCGGGTTCGCCCTCGAGGTCGGCATCCGGGGCGAGTTCTTCAGCGGCCTCGACGGGCAGGACCTCGTCGCGCGCGCTAAGACGTACGCGTACTTCCGCTACGAGTACAAGATCCAGATCGTCATCCTCTGGTTCGTGAACATCACGATCGTTTCCGGGCAGCGGCAGCACACAAAGACCCTCTTCGAAGTGGAGAAGCGCGTGCGCGTGCTGCCGGACTGGCTCTTCGACTCCAGCGTGTACGACGGCGAGGAGAACGACACGTCGGAGTATGAGACGGCCGATTTCGACACGTCGCAGTGCTGTCTGGCGACGGGCGACTGGCGCAATTCCGTGCTCGGCTGGGACCGCGAGAACCTGCGCCTCATCCCCGACTTCATCCCGGCGCGCCTGTCGTGGCCGCTCCAGCACTCGCCGCGCGAGATCGAGGCGTGGAACTGGCGGCCGAAGCAGGGGCTCTACGGCGCCAGCCGCGCGGGCGGCCTGCGGCGGCACAAGGGCGTCGACCTCTACGCGCCCATCGGGACGCCGGTGCGCGCCGCCTACGACGGCACGGTCAAGGAGGCGACCGACTGCCACGAAAAAGCCGGCAAGAGCGTGAAGATCGAGCACATCGGCATCCACATCGGGCCGTTCAGCCGGAACCTCCTGTCGACGACCTACATGCACCTGAGCGAGATCCACGTGGGCGTGAACCAGCACGTGAGCGCCGGGGACATCATCGGCCTCAGCGGCTCCACCGGCGACGTGGCGTGCGGCCTCCAGACGGGGTTGCACTTCCAGGTCAACGTCGGCAATCGCGTCACGAACCCGCTCCCCTGGCTCGGCGTGCGGCTCATCCCCGGAGCCGACGACACCGAGGACGATCCGCGACCGGAGGGGCGGCGCCGGATCGACGCCGTCGCGGCGCAGGGCGGAGTGCTCACGATCGTGCTGTCGGGGATCCACAACCACCGGCTGGACGAGGCGTACGCGCGCGCGACGGAGGCGGTGCGTCTCCTCGGATTGCTCGGCACGGCGGACGCGACGGCGGAGAAATCCGTCGGCATCCCGAACGGCAATTCGCAGGCGGCGCTCTCCGGCTCGCCGAACGTCACCATGGCGCTCGACACGGCCGCGCTCCTGCGCTACGCGAACGAGAAGGGAATCCCGAACGACCGCATCATCCTCGTCGCGCACAGCAACGGCGTGCCGACGCTCGCGTCGGCGCTCGAGGGGGAGTTTGCCGAGCCGTCCGTGGGCGGCGGATTCCGGAGGATCGTGCTCGTCGCGCCCAACGCGAAGACGCGGATCATCGCGCGCCTCGCGGGCAAGTCGCCGGACGTGACGGTCATCAGCAGCGACAGCGACATTACGCTCGCGATCAGCCTCGGGAACCGCATCCGGCCGCAGGCGCTCAAGAACGCGCTGCGCTCGCCGTTCCCCGCGCTCGTCGTGATGGAGACGACGCAGAGCGCGCATGGCATCCGCCACTATGCCGACGAGATCGAAGCGGGGCGCTTCACCGTCATCCCATGACGTACCCGTGGAGGGACACGCACCCGCACCTGGCCGTGTCCCGTCCAACACCAGTCCCATACCCGCCGTGCGAGACGCGGTTGCGCGAATACCGCGTCTCGCGCGGTTTCTCCGGCAGGTCTCCCGATGGGCGCGGCGAGCGCGGTAGCGAGGCGGCGGGACCTCAACCCGTGCTTGACGGCGAGCTGGCCCGGCCGCCGGGCGTCGAGGGTCATCGGGTATCTGGAGCATACCCCCCGCTACGGGGCGCCCTCACAGCCGCCGCCTCGGAATGTGAAAACGGAAGCGCGCGCCGCGAGGCTGGACGTTCTCGACGGAGATCACGCCGCGATGCGCCTCGAGCACGCGCGCGGCGATCGCCAGCCCGAGTCCCGTGCCGCGCGTCTTCGTCGTGTGGAACGGCTGGAAGATCCGCTCGATGTCGTCGAGCGGCACGCCCGGCCCGGTGTCCTCCACTTCGACGACCTCCCACCAGCGCATCGCCTCCGACACGGACCGCGTGCGCACCGTCACCGTGCCGCTCTCGCCGACCGCTTCGATCGCGTTCTTGAGCACGTTGATGAGCGCCTGCTTGAGGAGCTCCGCGTCGGCGGACACGACCGGCAGCGACGGGTCCAGACGCCGCTCGATCGTCACGCCGGGCGGCAGCGTCGTCTCCTGGAGTTTGAGCACGGCCTCCACGACCTCGTTGAGCGACACGTCCGCGAGCCGCGGCTCGCGCGGACGCGCGAACGCGAGGAAGTCCTCGATGACGCCGTTCAGACGGTCGACCTCCCCGACGACGAGCTTCAGATAGTCGCGCGCGCCCTCGACGTCGGTCCTTCCGTCGAGGTCGCGCTGGACGAGCTGCGCGGCGCCCTTGATGGAGGCGAGCGGGTTCTTGATCTCGTGCGCGACGCCCGCGGCCATCGTGCCGACCAGCGCGAGCCGCCGCCGCCGCTCGGCCGCCTCGTACCAGTTGAGGAGCAGGAGGCGGTAGAGCGCGAAGGCCGCGACCGTCACGACCGCGATGCCGAGGAGCGCGGGCCCGCCCTTCGGCTGCACGCCGAGGAAGAGCCACATGTTGAGCGCGACGGCCGAGGCGGCAACGGCGAGGATGAGCATCGCGCGCCGCACGGGCGTGTCCGCCTCGAGCATGCGGTGCCGGAAGATCGCGATCGCCAGCACGATGGAGCAGGCCAGGCTGCCGACATGGCCCAGGAAGATCTGCTGGTGGAACACGCGCAGCAGGTCCGCGAACCCCGTGAAGGCGCCGATCAGGATGCCGGCGGATACGAAGTTCAGCGCATTGCGCTCGGCGTGCGTCTGCGCTTCGCACCGCCGGCGGTAGACCAGGATGAACGCCCAGAGGAGGAACGGGAACAGCGCGAAGAGGTACGCGACGTTCCAGACCCGGCCCGCCACCCAGTCCTGGAGGCGACTGCTCGTGAGCGCGCCGGCCGTCGAGAGCGCGAACGCGCCGGTCATCGCGTAGAGCACGACCTGCCACCGCCACAGGCTCTGCTCGCGGCGGCAGAAGACGATCGCGAAGTGCATGAGGAACGCGGGGGCCATCGACGAGCCGACCAGCGCGAGGTACTTCCATCGCTCTTCGCCCGAGGACATGAGCTGCATGCACTCGCCCATGTCCCAGAGGAAGAGCGCGAGGCAGAGGAGCGCGATCGGCAGCGCCCCGAGCGCCCGTCGCGCGCGCAGCACGACGAGGATCGCCATGAAGAGGTTGCCGACGGCCGCGAGGAAATAGAGGACGGCCTCCACGCCCATGCGCGTATTCTAAGTCACTCCTTCGCCGTGGCGGTCGCGATCCAGCCGACCCCGAGCCCCTCCTCGCCCACGCCGAAGTCCAGCGCCGGCTCGCCCGACAGCTGGAGCGTCCATTCCGTCCGCGACTTCGTCACGCGTCCGGTCTTGAGGTCGAATTCGATGAGCGCCTCGCCCTTCGACTTCACGCCGCGCTCTTCGGCGCGGACGATCCACTGGGCCAGCGGATTCTCGGACCTCGGGCGCTTCACGAGCGCCCACTTCGTGTCGGATCCCTGGTACCGGCCCTCGCCCGTGCGCTTGAACTCGATCGTCCGCCGGATGGTCGCCCGCCCCGGCTCGTCGTGGAGCACCGCGATCTCGATGACGAACTCGGCCGTCCACGCGTCGTCCCCCTTCTCGGGCGGAAGGGCGACCGTCCCGAGAAACGCCGTCGACACCTGCGCAAGCCACATCCGGCGGGCAACGGCCCGCGGTCCCTTGAAGCGCAGCACCTGCTCATCGAGCAGCCCGGCCTTGAGCGCCGCCGCATGGCCTCCGCGCTCAACGGCCCCGCGGCCGTCGACGTAGTACTGCGACTCCAGCCATCGCTTCTCCGGGACGTTCCAGAGCTCCTTTGTCCTGTCGCCGCGCGTGTCGAGGAGCTTCAGCCGGTCGATCTTCTCGGTCACGCGCGCCCGCGTCCAGCCGCGTTCCATCACCAGCTGCTGCCGCGCGTACTCCGTCGAATACTCGATCGTCGCGCCGTGCTTCTCGCGGCCGATCGTCCACACGCACGCGGACTTCTGGTCGTAACGCAGCGGGTCCTTCTCCGGGAAGTCCAGCCGCGGCGCGTCCTGCACCGCGAACGCCACCAGCACCAACTCCGGCAACACCATGGCGAACTCCTTCCATCGCTACCGACGCAGATCATGTCGTTCGTAGTTCACCGGTTTCGCCGGACGCGCGCGAGTGGGTCGTGCGGCTCCGCGACGGGTCGACGCCGGGCGCGACCCGAGCCTGACGGCGCTTGGAAACGACTTCGAGAGACGGGTGCACAGACCATCGGAGCGTGCATGAGCCGGTTCGCGGACGGACGCATCGGGAGCATTGCTGTCGCCAAGGGCCTGCTTTCGCGCACGGACCTCGACCGCTGCCTTCGCGAACAGGCTCAGGGCGACGTGAGCCCGCTCGGGCAGGTCATGATCCGACTCGGCCTCCTGACGACGCGGCAGCTCTTTGACGTCGTGCTGGCGCAGGCGGGCCTCCCGCTGCTCCAGCGCTACGAGCTGCTGGACGTCCTGGGCGAGGGCGGCATGGCGGTCGTGTATCGCGCCCGCGACCGGCAGCTCGACCGCGAGGTGGCGATCAAGACCCTGCAAGACTCTCTGTGCGACGTTCCGCTGGTGCGTGAGTTCTTCCGGCGCGAGGCGCGCGTGATGGCGGCCCTGTCGCACCCCAATCTCGTATCGGTGCTCGACGCGATCGAGACCGGACACGACCATCGGCTCTACATCGTCCTTGAGCTCGTCGAGGGAGTGTCCCTGGACCGGCTCCTGGGCGAGAGGCCGCACCAGCTGCGCACGCTCGTCACGCTGCTCCGGAAGGCCGCCGACGGTCTGGGTCTGGCGCACGCGCGCGGCATCGTCCATCGCGACCTGAAACCGGGGAACATCCTCGTGACCGACGGCGGCGAGCCCAAGGTCACGGACTTCGGGCTCGCGCTGCAGAGCGGCGCGGGCGCTCCGGCCCCGCCGTCGGACACCGTGCTCGGGACTCCGCCATACTCCGCGCCCGAGCAGCACGTTAACCGGCCGCAGGACGTCTCTCCCCGCAGCGACGTCTTCGCGCTCGGCGCCATCCTGCACGAGATCGTCACGGGGCGGCCGCCGCCGCGAGCGCTGGTCGGGACGACGGCGCGGCCCGTGGTGTCGGGCGACCTGGGGGCCGTCATCGCCAAGGCGCTGAAGCCCGATCCCCGGCAGCGCTACGCGACGACGGCGGCGTTCGCGGCGGACCTGCATCGATGGCTCGCGGGCGAACCGGTCACCGCCCGCGATGACGGCGGCGATCGGCGAAGCGCCGCCCTCCGGCGGGCCGCGGCGCTCGCCGCCCGGCGACGCGCGGGCCGGTCGCGGCGCCGCTGAGGAAACGTCCGCCGGTCGCCAATCCACGAGCCCGGCCGGCCGTACCGGGACATCGTCGCGCGCCGCCTGGCGCCGCTTCGGTGAGCGACTGAATCCGGAACACCCGCCGCCACGTAGGCTCCTCCAAGCGAGGAGGCGCGCATGCGTTTTCCGGCGCGCGGCTCAACTACGGCGGACGGACCGGATGCAGGATGCGAATCACGGAGACGAGGACGGAGCCCGCGTGCTCTGATCCGGGGTGGGTATCGACGAACTCGACGGGGCGGTCCCGGCTTCTCCCATCGCGTATAATCCCCGTCGCCCCATGAAAGACGTCCCGGGCGGCCCCGCCGCGTTCCCCACCACCGTATGGGCGGACCTGCTGCTCCTGGCGGACCCGACCCACCCGGCCTACGCCGGCGTCCTCGACGGCCTCGCCCGGCGCTACTGGCGGCCCGTCTACGCGTACCTTCGCGCGGCCGGGCGCCTGTCCGGCGACGACGCCGCCGACCTGACGCAGGCGTTCTTCGCCTATCTCCTGCAGAAGCGCTACCTCCAGCGGCTCCAGCCGGACCGCGGCACGTTCCGCGGCTACCTCAAGCGCTCGGTGAAACACTTCCTCATCAACGCGAAGCGTGCCCAGGCCGTGCGCAACCGCGCCACGCCGACGTTCAGCCTGGACGCGTCCCCCACCGAACTCGAGCGGCTCGCCGCGTACGACTCCCCGGACGAAGCGTACGACCGCGAGTGGTTCCGCACGCTCATGCACGACGCGCACGCGGAGCTCGCGCGGGAGCTCACCGCGTCCGGCCACGCCGACTACCTCAGGGTCTTCGAGCGGTATCGGCAGCGGGCCGAGGCGGAGGCCCCCTCGACGTACCGCGAACTGGCCGACGAACTCGGTCTCACGGAGGGGGACGTCCGCAACTACCTGTCCCGCACGCGCGCGCTTCTTCGCGACGTGCTCCGCCGACAGATCCGGCGGTACGCGACGAGCGAAGAAGAGGTCGAGGCCGAGCTGCGGGAGATCATGCGTCGATGAGCCGCGCGCCGGAGTTCGCACACCTGCACGAGCCGGACGATCCGGCCGACGAGCGGATGATCGGTCAGCTCGCCGTCGACCGCGGCTACGTCTCCATCGTCGACGTGGACGAGTGCATCGCCGAGCAGATGCGACAGACGGCCGAGGGCCGGCGCACGCCGCTGGGACAGCTGCTCGTCCGCCGCGGGCACCTGAGCGAGTCGCAGTATCTCGACCTCCTCGCGCACCGCCGCGCGTGCCTGCGCGTGTGCCCGGCCTGCGCCGCGGTGTGCGACGCCGCGGGGCACCCGGCCGAGGTCTCGCTGCGCTGCCTGCGGTGCGGAGAGGCGCTGCCCGGCGCGCCGGAAGCGGGCCCGCGGTCCGCCTCCACCCCGCACATCGGCAAGTACGAGATCCGGCGCGAGCTCGGCCGCGGCGGAGCGGCGTGCGTGTACGAGGCGTACGACCCGCACCTGCGGAGGCGCGTCGCGCTCAAGATCCTCTCCGACTCGCAGGTCGGCCGCGCGTCGGTCGAGCGCCTGCACCGCGAGGCCGCCATCGCCGCCCAGCTGGAGCACGGGAACATCGTCCGCGTGCACGAGGTGGGCGTCGTCCCGCAGCCCGCGGGCGGCGCGCTGCACTTCATCGCCATGGAGTACGTCGAGGGCCGGACGCTGGCGGACCTGCTCGCGGCCCGTCACGACGTCAAGCGCGTCGTCCGCCTGCTCTCCGACCTCGCGCGGGCCGTCGACTGCGCGCACCGCAAGGGCATCGTGCATCGCGACATCAAGCCCTCCAACGTGCTCGTCGACACGGGCTGGCGGCCTATGCTCGCCGACTTCGGTCTCGCGCGGGCGGGCCTGTTCGACGTCTCGCTCACGGCCAGCCACGCGATCCTCGGGACGCCGATGTACATGGCGCCGGAGCAGGTCCGCGGCGAGCAGACGCGCGTGACCGCGCAGACGGACGTATACGCGCTCGGCATCATCCTCTACGAGGTGCTGACGGGCCGCACACCGTACGAGGACGCGGACGTGAGCCGCATCTTCCAGCGCATCCTCCTGGCGAATCCCAAGCCGCCGCGCGCGTGGGCGGACGTGCCGCGCGAGCTCGAGGCGGTCTGCCTGAAGGCGATCGAGGCGGAACCGCGCCACCGCTACGCCTCGGCGGCGGACTTCGCCGAGGACCTGTCGGCGTGGCTGCGGGGCGATCCGGTGTCCGCGTATCGGGCGGCGGTCCCCCGCGCGATCGGGCGCTGGATCACCGGGCACCGGGCGCGCCTTGCGCTCGGCGCGGCGCTCCTCGTCGCGACGCTCGCCGTCCTCTTCGTGATGCGCGCGTCAACCGCATCGCAGGCGCGGCGCGCGTGGAAGGTCGCGCAGGAGCACCTCACGGCCGGGCGGTGGCTCGAGGCGCGCGACGCGTGCCTGGAGGTGCTGAAAAGGGACCCGCATCATGCGGGCGCGCGGACCGGGCTTCTGCGCACCGAGAGTGTCCTCGCGCTGGCACGGTCGGAGCGCGACGCGGCCGCCCCGACCGAGGCCGCCGCCGCCCTGCTGACGAACGCGCATCAGACACTCTACGATCGGAACACGACACCCGCCGAACTTCGCCGGACCCTCGAGAAGGCATCGCGCGAACTGGACGCGCTCGCGCGTCAATGGCCGGAGGCGCACGGGCCCGCCTACCACCTGGGACACGCGCGTCTCCTCGACGGCGACTGGGCGGCCGCGGAGCGCTGCTGGCGGCGGTGCGTCGAGCTGCGGCCGGATTCCGCGCAGGCGCAGTTCGAGCTCGGCCGCGTGCTCATGCTCCGCGCGGTGCTGGCCTCCCTCGGCGTCTCCGAGGCGGACCAGGACGAGAGGCAGGCGGCCGCCGTCGCGTGCGGCGAGGAGGCGGTGAAGCACCTCGCGCAGGCGCTCGAGGGTCTCGGCCGCGACGATCCCGTATCGCAGGAACTCGCGCGGTCGCTCGTCGCCTATCTCAAGCGCGACTGGGACGCGTGCGCGCAAACCCTGCAGTCGATGATCGAGCGCCTCGGCCGGCGGCACGGCGTGGAGGGCTTCCACTGGGTCGCGGGGCTCCTGACCCCCCAGAACGCGGATCACTTTACGGCCGCGCTCGCGGTCAAGCCGCACGATCCGCTCGCCCTGTTCTGTCGCGGGATCGTGCATGATCGGAGGGGAGACCCGGCGTCCGCGCACGCCGACTACACGAAGGCCGTCGAGCTCGCGCCCGCGTTCGCCGACGCATGGTACAACCTGGCGTGCGTGAACGACGCGCAAGGCCGTCGCGACGACGCGCTTCGCGCCTACGACGCGGCGTTGCTGGCGCGCCCCGGCTGGCCGTCGGCGCTGATCAACCGTGCGCTCTGCCGGCTCGAAGCCGGCGCCGCGCGCGGCGCGGAGGCCGACATCGCGTCGCTCGATGCGTCGGCCGGTCCGGCCGTCGCGGCCTACGGGCGGGCGCGCCTTTGCCGCGGTCGCGGCGACAAGGCGCAGGCGATACGGCACCTCGATGAGGCGATCCGCCTGAAGCCGCGCTACGCCGCCGCGCTCTACCTTCGCGGCACCGTGCGCCTGACGGAGGACGACTTCGCGAGGGCGGACGAGGACTACACGCTGGCGATCGAGTGCTTCCCGCGGTACTTCGACGCGCTGGCGAACCGGGGGGCGTCGCGCCTGAGGCAGCGCCGGCACGGCGAGGCGATCATCGACTTTGACGAGGCGCTCCGGCTGCGCCCGGGCGATCCCGACGTGCTCCACAACCGCTCACGCGCGCGCTTCGAGACGGAGGATTTCGCCGGCGCCGTCCAGGACGCGACCGCCGCGATGGCGCGGCGGCCCGACGACCCCGAGCTGTACTATTTCCGCGCCTGCGGCCGTCTCCGCCTGGGTCAGGTCGAGGCGGCGGTGGAGGACTACCGCCGGGCGCTCGCGTTGAACGGACAGTTCGTCGACGCGCGCTTCTATCTCGCGTCAGCGCTGGATTTGCTGAAGCGGCCCGCGGAGGCGATCACGGAGCTTGACCGGGCGCTGCGAGACGCGCCCGCCGGCTGGACGAACGCCGGGGAGGCGCAGCGCATGCTCGCGAAGCTGCGGAGATAGTCGCTCGAATTCGCCGAAACCGACCCGCGCTCCGTGTGCACTGCACGGCATGGGGCTCCATCGTCGCGGAGCTGCGAACCGCGGCCGCTTCGCTCGGCGACGCAGCGCTCCGCGCGGAGGCGGAGCGGACGGCGGAGTACCTGGTCGCGACGTGGGATGCCGCTCGCGTGTGCGGGGGCAGGGTTCCGCCAGGACGTTGACGGGAGGCTCGCATGAAACGTGCGCTCATCGTCGTCGTTGTCGCGTTCACGGCCGGCTGTCGCGACGGTCGCACCGGCCCCGAGGGTGGAACGATCGAGATCGGGCCGTCGTCGCGGCTCGTCGTCCCGGAGGGCGCGCTGACCGCGCCGTCGCCCATCGCGGCGCGCACGCTCGCGGACGGGCGCGTCGAACTCCTTCCACACGGGCAGCGATTCGCGAAACCCGTGCGCCTCACCCTGTCGTCCGACGGGGTCGATCTCGACCGCGCCGCGGTCGTCTCGCAGTCGGCCGACGGATCCGTCGACATCCACCCGATCGTGGCGCGCGACGACGCCGCGCGCACCGTGACCGTCGAGACGACGCACTTCACGCAGTTCTGGGTCCAGCCGCTCGGCCTCTGGTATCGCACGCGGCTCCAGCCCCGGACGCTCGCGGTCCAGGTCAAGGTCGTCACGCTCTTCGGAGAGAAGTTCATGGTGTCCGACGGCGCATCGACCGGCTCGTGGGAAACGGTGGGCAAGGGGTCGGTCGCGTCCTTCTGGACGTCGAGCAGCAACCTCCTGTTCATCCACGGGTTCTCGAGCGACGCGCGCTCGTTCACCGGTCCCGCGAATCTGCTCGAGGGACTCTCGCCGTCGTACGAGAACGTCGTGACGTACCAGTACCGGAGCGCGTACTCCGTCGCCGACAACGCCGTGTGGCTTCGCGACCGGATCCTCGAGAACGCATCCGCGGGTTTCAAGACGGACATCGTCGCGCACAGCATGGGCGGGCTGGTCGCGCGATGGATGATCGAGGCGCTCGGCGGCGTCGATGACAAGATCGGCAAGCTCGTGACGATCGCGACGCCGCACCAGGGAACGCCCTGGGCGCTGCTCGCGCAGGCGTACGACGACATCCCCGACCTTCCGGATTCCGCGTCGGAGTACTTCCCCGGACTCCTCGACCTCCTGCCGACGCCCGCGGGAGCGGGGCCGCTGCTGAACGCCTCGTACACGGACAACGCGGTCGACTACTTCCTGGTCGCGGGTGTGCGCGTCGACGCGCCGCTCCTGGGCCCGGGCGATGGCGTCGTCCTGGTGGCGAGCGCGCTCGGCCTGCCGTCGCTCGGGCCGCCGGAGGCCGCGACGGTCTTTCCTGCCGCGGGTCCGCCCGGCGCGGACTGGTCGCACCGCAACCTGCTCCGCAAGGCGGCGGACAACGGCGTGCTGGCGCAGGTGCTTGCCTGGCTCACTCCCTGAGCGTACCCACTACCAGTCCCATACCCGCAGCGCGAGACGCGGTTTGACCCACAGCCGCGTCTCGCCACCCTTTTTGGCGAGACGACTCCGCCTCCCGCGCGCACGGTGGGTCGGGAGGACAACATGCTCCAGCTTGCGGTCGCCTTCTTGCTGCTCGGGGCTCAGGACGCGCCGCCGAAGGTCGACCCCAAGAAGGTCGACGCCGCCATCGACAAGGGGGCGAAGGCGCTGCTGCGCGACGTGAAGCGCGGCGTCATGGCGCTCCCGCACCCGACGCACGGCGCGATGAGCCGCGACGAGCTCGTGCTCTACACGCTCATCCATGCGGGCGTCGACGCGAACGACGAGACGTTCAAGTCGCTGGTCGCGCGCGTGCTCAAGAACGAGCTCAAGCACGTCTACTCCGTCGCGCTCATGGCGATGGCGCTCGAGGCGCTCGACAGGCGCGCGCACCAGTCGCGCATCGCCGAGTGCGCGCAGTTCCTCGTCGACAACCAGTGCGCGAACGGCCAGTGGAGCTACGGCTCTCCGGTGCCGGCGGACAGGAAGACGGCGACTCCGGGATCGAAGCCGGCGCCGAAGTCGGGGTCGACGGAAGCGCTTCCGACGATCACGATCGCGCGCCGCGGCCGCGGGCCGGCGACGGGAGACAACTCGAACAGCCAGTACGCCGCGCTGGGGCTGCGCGCGTGCCTCGAGTCCGGCGTGCGGATCCCGCAGGACGTGCTCGCGGATGCGGAGAAGTGGTGGGAGCAGTCGCAGCGGAAGGACGGCGGCTGGGGATACGACATCAGCCCCGTCGCGGTCGACGAGAGCTACGGCTCGATGACGGCGGGCGCGGTCGGGTCGCTCGTGATCTGCAAGCACTACCTGAAGGAGGAGTTCACGAAGGCGCGCTCCGTGCAGGCGGGCCTCAAGTGGCTGGCGTCGAACTTCTCCGTGACGGAGAACCCGCGCGCGCCGCAGGAATCGCGGACGATGTGGCATTACTACTGGCTCTACGCTCTGGAACGCGCCGGCCTGCTCTACGGGACCGAGACGATGGGAGCGCACGAGTGGTATCCCGAGGGCGCCGAATTCCTGCTGGCGAAGCAGCGCGCGAACGGCACGTGGTCGGGCGACTCGCTGATGTCGCTCCTGCCGGACGCGGGCCCGGACACGTGTTTCGCGATCCTCTTCCTGCGCCGCGCGACGAAGCCGGTCCGCGACGTGGCGAGCGTGGACCCGAGAAAGAAGTGACGCCGTGACCTGGTTTCCTGTCGCCTGCGTCGAGGATCGCCATGAACAGGTTGCCGGCGGCCGCGAGGAAGTAGAGGACGGCGGGGACGTGGCGCGGGCCGCAAATCACCGGTCTATGTGGGGCGCGCGCACCCGTAGACGCAGCAGCGCCGATCCAGCGCAGGCATTCGTCGTGATGCGGCGTGCTGCATCGCGGGCAGAGCCACCCGGCCAGAGCCACCGAGGTCCCGCACACCGGGCAGTCGCCGCAGCCGAGGCGGATCTCCACCAGCCGGACGCCTGGCTCGGGCATCGCGTGGCGAACCCACGGCAAGAGGTACTGCGCAAGCCCTGCCGATCGAACCACCAGCTCGCGCAGGACGGCCGAGGTCGTCTTGTACGGTACGGAGACTTGCACCGCGTCGGGCCAGATGTCGACGAGTTCCGCGCCCACGGCACGCAGGCGCTCGACGTGCCAGCGCCCCCCGCCCTCGCGGAGAGACGGCGGATACGTCGCGTCGTCGTCGATCCGCACCACGCTGCGTCCCGGCGTGGGCAGTGAGACCCGGACGTTCGCCATGTCGCGAGCGACCCAGAGTGACGCCGCGAGGCCGGCGATGTCGAAGTGAGCCACCGGCAGCCGCCCCACGATCCGGGCGTCCCAGAGGCCAGCGGCCGCGCGCACGGTGGCACGCGCATTGACGCGAACGCGCCAGTAGGCACACTCGATGACGGCACCCGCCAGCCCCGCGATCGCGCATGCCAGCACGATGAACGCACCGGGATCCATGAACCACGGGAGTCGGGGCGGTCAAGCCAGCAGCAGCATCATCGCCGGTTGGACGTGCGGCAACGCGTCATCTCACGACGCCGATCTTGCCGAGTCGCGGCTCGCGCGGCGCGTGGCGGCACCCTTGGTGGCCCGGCATGCGGCACGTCGAGCGCTGCTCGCGCCACCGCGCCATCGCGGCGGCGAAGGCGTCGCGAAATGCCTCGCCCATGCGAAACGCGCGTCGATCCGTCCTCGGTCGTCTCATGACACATCCTCCTGGCAGCGCGCGGCCATCGCCGCGCCTTCTTCGCCCCGGAACTCGCGTTCCAGGAGCCCCATCATCACCACGTCATAGAACTGGCCGTCGATGAACCGCGCCTCGCGCAGGCGGCCTTCCTCGCGGAAGCCGACCTTCTCGTAGCAGCGGATCGCGCGGCGGTTGTACTCGTACACCCGCAGGCCGATGCGCCGCAGGCCGAGCCGGTTGAAGCCGTAGTCGCACAGGAGCCGCATCGCCTCCGCTCCGTAGCCGCGGCTCTGGAACTCGGGTTCGCCGATCAGGATGCCGAGCTCGCAGCAGCGGTTCGGGAAGTCCATCCGCAGCTGATGGAGGCCGCAGCTCCCGATCGGGCGGTCGCCCTCCTGGAGCACGATGAGGAGCACCGCATCGCCGGGCTGCTTGTACAGGCCCTCCACCCACTCGCGCTCGCGCACGGCGTTGTAGGGCTGGAACGCGCCCAGGAAGCGGTTCACCTCGGGGTCGTTGATCCACTTGAGGAGCAGCGGCACGTCCTCGACTTCGACGGGCCGCAGGTAGACGCGCTCTCCGATCCGGAAAGGGTTTTTCATGCGATCACTCAGGACACGAACAGGGCCAGGAGCAGAAGAAGGAGCAGCCGGGGGAAACGCCCGAGTCGCGTTCGCGCCCCGGGCGGGAGGAACCCGCATTCGCGCTCGCGAAGTCGTCTCAGCTCCACTTCCTCGGCGAACAGGCATTGCAGGGGCGGGTTGAACAGTTCGAACATGGCGGCCTCCGGAACGAGGCGACGGCCGCGCAGGCAACAAAAAAACCCCGAGGCTCGTCGCCTCAGGGTTGTCGGGATCTCGGGAGAACTACGCGGGATCACCTCGGCCTGAGGCGCTGGTGCGGTCGATGCGGACCGTCATCGCGTAACCGACGTGCGTCGGCCGCTTGCACCAGAACTTCAGTTCCGAGGGATTGCCCACGAATTCCAGAAACCGGGGCTCCCGCCAAAGGTTCGCGCGAAAACGACCGAAAATCCGGGTGGTGGAGATTCTGCTTCGGGCGCTCGCGGGCGCGGGCCTGGCCGCGTCGGGCGCCGTCCTCGGCGCGATCGGGTTCCGCCTCGTCCACTTCAACGCGATGACGCTCGGCATCAGCCTCTTCGCGGGACTCGGCGCGGCGATCGGCGCCATCGGCGGTTCCGTGCCGCTGGCGGCCGTGCTGACGGTCGCCGGAGCGGCGGGCGGGTGGTTCTTCGCGGACCGGCTCCTCCGCGTCTACGTCGCGCTCATGGCGGGGATCGGCGGTCTGGCGGTGGGCGCGCTCCTGGCGCTGGCGACCGGCTACTCGCGTCCGCTCACGCTCTGCGGGGCGACGGGATTCGCGTGCCTCGTGATCGCGCTCCTCGACGCGCGCGCGGTGACGATCGCGTGGACGTCGGCGACAGGGGCGTGCGCGGCGACGCTCGGCGTCATGACGGCGGGCGGCGGCGCGCCGTGGAGCGGCCGGCTCTCGTCGATGCTCACGGCGGGCACGCTCTTCGCTGCCTTCTTCGTCACGGCGGTGATCTTCCAACTGCGGACGACCGAGCCCGCCGCACCGTCGACGCCCGCGCCGGTTCGCCAGAAGTCGCGGCTGCTGGAACGCGTCGAGGCGTAGGAGACCCCGGCTCCCGACCTGGGACGTGGGACGTGGGACTTTCTAAGTCCCCAGCTGCGCCTCCGGCTTCTGGAACATCACGAACTCCTTGAAGTTCGAGAAGTCGCGGCAGTACGGGATCATGCCGAGCTCTTCCGCCACCTCGACGGCCGCGTGCTGGCCCTCGCGACGCCGCGCCCGCAGCACGTGCCACCCGAGCTTTCGGGGGGCGTGGAAGTCCTTCTTCGGGTCGTCTCCGACGTACAGGCACCGGTGCGCCGGCACCCCCATCCATCGCTGGAGCTCCTCGTACCCGCGCGGATGCGGCTTGACGTACTCCTTGCCGAACTCCTCGGTCATCACGACGCGGTGCACGAAGTGGTCCACCTTGAGCGCGTGGATCTTCCGGTGCTGCAGCGCCGGCGGCCCGTCCGACAGGATCGTCACCGCCGCGCGCATGTGAAGCGTCTCGAGCGCCGGCAGCACGTCGGGATACGGCCGGATGTCCGGCGTGTGCGAATTGTAGAGCCGGTCCATGAAGTCGAGCGTCTGCTTGTCCTGCGGCAGCCCCATCTCCTGCGCGACCAGGTCGAAGATCCGCTCGCGCTCGCCCAGTCGGTACCACGACCACGCGCGCTTGGCGAACCCGTCCGCGCTGAAGAGCCGCTTGAGCGCCTGCTCGATCGCCGCGAACCCGCTCTGGACGAACGAGTCCTCCGGGAAGAGCGTGTCGTCCAGGTCAAAGGCCACCAGCCAGTCGCGATCGGGCTTCGGTTCCACTGTCACGATTTTAGCTTGGCGCCCGCCGTCGGCAACGGTAGGCTCCCCCACGTGACCAGCGTCTACCCGAACCTCGAGCCCCTCGCCGCGCGCGCGCGCCTGCTGGAGATCGTCCGCGCGAAGGCCTACAAGGAGGGCCGCTTCGTCCTGGCCAGCGGCAAGGTGAGCGACTACTACCTCGACTGCCGGCTCGTGACGCTCGACCCCGAGGGTCTCTTCCTCTTCGCGCGGCTCATCGTGAACGAGCTGCGCGACGCGGACGTCGCCGCCGTCGGCGGCCTCACGCTCGGCGCCGACCCGATCGCCGCGGGCGTCGCCGTCGTCTCGCACCTCGAGGGGAAGCCGCTGCGCGCCTTCATCGTGCGCAAGGAGGCCAAGGGGCACGGAACGCAGAAGTCGATCGAGGGCGATCTCTCGGCGGGCGAACGCGTCGCGATCGTCGACGACGTGATGACCACCGGCGGGAGCGTGAAGCAGGCGATCGCCGACGTGGAGAAGCTCGGCGCGAAAGTCGCGCGGGTGGTCTGCCTCGTCGACCGCGACGAGGGCGGCTCGAAGGACCTTCGCGACAAGGGCTACGACTTCCGGGCGATCTTCACGATCGCGGACGTGCGGAAGAAGTAGGCCACGATGCGGAAGCCGGCGTGCGTGAAGTGCGGGCAGAGCCTCGAGAAGGGCTACGTCCTCGACAGCGCCCACTCCTCGCTGCAGCAGAAGCGGTGGGTCGAGGGCGAGCCCACGCCCGGCGGATTCTGGCACGCGGGCGGCCTCAAGCTGCAGAAGGGCGCACGCATCATTCCGGTCATCACCTGGCGCTGCACCGGCTGCGGCTACCTCGAGTCGTACGCCAAGCCGGAACGCTGATCACTCATCGATGCACGTCGCGATCACTTCGGGCAGGTCGGTGAGCCCGGCCGCGACCTTGCGAACGCCGTCCTGTTTCAACAGGGTCATCCCCGCGGCGACGGCCGCCTTCCTGATCCGGTCCGCCTCCGCGCGCTGCTGGATGAGTTTCCGGAGCTCCGGCGTGACCACGAGCAGCTCGTGGATCCCGAGCCGCCCGCGGTAGCCGCTCTTGAAGCACGCGTCGCACCCGCTGCCGTGCGCCATCGTCGCCGCCTTCGCCAGCTTGAAGCCGTCGCCCGCGTGGATCCTCAGCTCGTCCAGCTCCTGCGACGTGGCGACGTGCGACTCGCGGCACGAATCGCACACGCGGCGCACCAGCCGCTGCGCGAGCACCGCGCGCAGGCTGTCGCCGAACGTGAACGCGTCGAGCCCCATCTCCAGCAGCCGCGTCACCGTCTCCGCCGCGCTGTTCGTGTGGAGCGTCGAGAGCACGAGGTGGCCGGTGAGCGACGCCTCGATCGCGGCCTGCGCCGTCTCGCGGTCGCGGATCTCGCCGATCATGATGATGTCCGGGTCGCACCGCAGGAACGCGCGCAACGCGTGCGCGAACGTGAGCCCGATCTTCGAGTGCACCTGCACCTGGCGGATGCCCTCCTGGGAGATCTCGACCGGGTCCTCGGCCGTCCAGATCTTCACGCCCGGCCCCTTCAGGTGCCCGAGGCCCGCGTGAAGCGTCGTCGTCTTGCCCGAGCCGGTCGGGCCCACGCACAGCACGATGCCGTGAGGCTGCTCGATCGCCTTGCGGAAGCGCTGGGCCGTCTCCGGCTCCATCGCCAGCCGGTCGAGCGGCAGCGCCTGCGTGTCCGGCAGCAGGCGCAGGACGACGTCCTCGTACCCGTCCTGCGTCGGCACCACCGCGACGCGCAGGTCGACTTTCGCGCCCGCGCGGTCGCGCAGCCGGATCTTGCCGTCCTGCGGCAGCCGCTTCTCCGCGATGTCGAGCCGGCTCATGATTTTCACGCGCGACGCCACGGCGCGCGCCACGCCCTCGCGGATCGCCCGGTTCTCCTGGAGCACCCCGTCGACGCGCAGGCGCACGACGACGCCGCCCGCGCGCGTCGGCTCGATATGCACGTCGGACGCGCCGCGGTCGATCGCCGTCTGGATGATCTCGTTGACGAGCCGGATCGTCGCGTGATCCTCGCCCGCGTGCGTGATCTTCGAGAAGTCGAACGTCTCGGCGGCGCCGATCGGCGCGTCGGCGGGTTCGATCGGCACGAACGCGCTGTCGTCGGCCGGGGGCGCGACCGACGGCGTGAGCGCGCGCTCCAGCGCCTCGAGGATGTCCTCGCGGATGCCGACGCTCGCGGTCACGCGCTCCGCGCCCGCGGTCCGCACGATGTCGTCGAGGAGCGTCAGGTTGCGCGGGTTGGCCAGCGCCACCTCGACCGCGCCGCCGTTCACGCGGACGGGCAGGACGGCGTTCGCGCGCAGGAAACCCGGCGTGAAGCGCGCGAGCAGCTCGCCGGAGGGCCTCAGCTTCGACGGCTCCGCGACGAACGGGCAGCGGAACTGGTCCGCGAGACCGCGGCCGACCGACGCCTTGTCGATGCCGTGCCGCGCCATGAGCACGAACTCGACCGACCGCCCGCACGCCTGCGCCTCCGCGCGCGCCTCGCGCAGCGCGTCCGGCGACGCCACGCCCGAGTGCGGCGACGCGCGCAGGACGAGCTGCAGGCGCTTCGACGCGTGCGACGCGAGGCTCGCGAGCACCTTCGCGCGCGTGTCGTCGAGCGTCGCGCCCACCTTCCCGTGCACGAGCTCGACCACGCCGAGCACGTCCGCGTCGCCCGCGAACGGGATCGCCACGACGTAGCGCCGGTCGCCCGCGCGTCCCTCGGTCCAGGCGTAGGACGTCGTGCGCGTCATGGCCGCGTAGCCCGCGGGGCTCGAGAGGTCCGACGGCGCGCGCAGCTCGCGCGGCTTGCCGTCCTCGGTCCAGCGGGCGTAGAGCTCGTCCGTCAGCGGATCGCGCAGGTAGAGGCGCACGGACTGCGCGCCAAGGAGCTTCGCGATGTCGAGCGGGATCGACTCCGACAGCGCGTCGAGGGCCGCGTCCTTGATCGCGGAAGAGATCCGCTTGCGCCCCTCTTCCAGCGCCCCGCTGGCGACCGTCGAGCCAATCCGCGTCGGCGTACGCATGGGCACCTCCCTTGAATTGACTCAATGAACCAGGGACGCATTGAGCCATTGAACAAGGAGCAATCCCGGTTGAAGTCTACCCCCTCTTCAATGATCCCATGAGCCCATGAGCGAATGTGCCATTCCCGGGAGGCCGGCCAGGTCGGACAGCTCCCCCTCCAACGCCACCGGGGCGGTCTCGCGATTGCGGTTGATCCACACGCGCGGGAGACCGAGCGCCGCCGCGGGCGCCATGTCGTGATAGAGGCTCGCCCCGACGTGCAGCCACCGCTTCTCGCCCGAGAGCTCCGCGAGCCGCCTCCAGTGGCCGTGCGCCGGCTTGTAGGAGCCGACCTGCTGCGCCGTCACGATCCAGTCGAACGACACGCCGATCCGCTTCACGGAGTGCGCGATGATCCCGTCGTCGATGTTCGAGAGGATCGCGAGCCGCCAGCCGGCGGCCTGGAGCGCCTCGAGCGCCGCGCGCGTCTCCGGGAACGGGGGCCAGCGCTCGATCGAACGCGCGAACGCCTTCGCGTCGCCCGCGAGGCCGAACTCCGCGAGCGTGCGGCCCATCGCGATCTCGAGGATCTCGCGGTACGGCCGGTACGTCGCCTCGACCTCGGCCTCGATCTCGATGTAGCGCGACGTGAATGACGGGGGGGCCTGCGGGACGGCCGAGCGCATGCCACCTTCCCAATCGATCAGCGTCCCATAGCAGTCGAATGATGCGAGTCGAGTCATCGGCCCGTCCCTCGTCCCTCGTCCCCGGTCCCTCGTCAACGACGAGAGACAAGAGACCAGAGACGGGGGACGATCACCAGGACACGGTTGCGCCCACGGACCCTCTCCTGTTGTCGTACTCGAACGTGTCGTGCTCGCTGTCCTTCACGCGCGTCTCGCCGCGAACGCCGATCGAGAAGTGCCGCGACACGGCGTACGTCGCCCCCGCGTGCGCGCCCCAGGAGCGGCGGTCTTCTCCGTCGGCCGGCTCGTCGAGTTCCTCCCAGGATCCGCCCAGCGTGACGGTCAGCCGGTCGAACAGCCGCTGCGCGTACGACAGCTCCGCGCGCATCGCGAGCGTCCATCCGGAGAAGATCGACTCGATCGGGCGCCGCTCGGCCGTCAGGCGCAGCTCGCCCGAGTCGGACGGCTGCCACGTGAGCGCCGCCGATACGTAGAGGCCCGCGTCGCCCTCGGTGACCGCCGCGCCGCTCGAGTTGTCCGGCATGACGCGGAACGCGCCGGCCTTCGCGTGCACCTG
>Ga0187893_10003622_pt1 | contig 30872 bp, 40 predicted proteins | sample MA1701074metaG_FD_139574 | JGI IMG/M metagenome (GOLD analysis project Ga0187893, IMG submission 139574) | White microbial mat communities from a basaltic lava cave in the Kipuka Kanohina Cave System on the Island of Hawaii, USA - MA170107-4 metaG ...
CCCCCGCGCGTCCGCTTGACTCCCTCCCACGATCAGCCTAGGCTTTCTTCACCCCTTCCCATCCAACCCCGGGAGGCCGGCCATGGCACAAATGTCGGCAGTCCAGATCCCCCGTGCTCGCGCCCCATTTGAAGTGGTCAAGCGTGAGGTGCCTGAACCGAAACCCAACACAGTCCGCATCAAGGTACAAGCCTGCGGAATCTGCCATAGCGATGTGGTCGTGAAGGAAGGCATTTGGCCTGGCCTCACATTCCCGCGTGTGACGGGCCACGAGGTCGCCGGCGTGATCGATGAGGTCGGCGCGGGCGTGACCGCGTGGAAGAAGGGCCAGCGGGTGGGCGTGGGCTGGCATGGCGGACATTGTTTTCAATGCGACCCTTGTCGACGAGGCGATTTCATGGGTTGCCAGAACTTCCAAGTAACCGGCATCAACGAAGACGGCGGATATGCCCAGTACATGATTGCCAGAACCGAAGCGGTGGCAGCGATTCCTGATGGGCTCTCGCCGGTCGAAGCGGCCCCGTTGTTGTGCGCGGGGGTCACGACATTCAATAGCCTGCGGCATAGTGGGGCCGTCGCAGGAGCTGTGGTGGCCGTGCACGGTATTGGCGGACTCGGCCACCTTGGCATCCAGTTCGCGAGCAAGATGGGATTTCGCACCGTGGCCATTGGTCGAGGCCAGGACAAGAAGCCGCTCGCGCTGAAGCTGGGGGCCGTCCGTTACCTCGACACAAATGCCGAAAACGTCGCGAAAGAACTCGCGAGTCTTGGCGGCGCTTCAGTCATTCTTGCGACTGTTCCGGACGGGAAGGCCATGTCGCCGCTCGTTGACGGGCTTGGGGTCGGAGGCCAATTGCTTGTGGTCGGGGCCTCGGCCGATCCCATCAGCATGACACCCTTTCAACTCATCGTAGGCCGCCGGTCCATTCAAGGGTGGCCGTCAGGAACCGCCCGAGATTCTGAAGACACGTTGAACTTTTGCGTCCTCACGGGGATCCGAGCCATGGTGGAGACCGTGCCGCTCGAGCAGGCCGCGGCCGGCTACGAGCGCATGATGAGCGGCAAGGTGCGCTTCCGTGTGGTGCTCACCATGAACTAAGGCGAAACTCCCTAGGATTCTTTCTGCCGCTTGTAATTGAAAGGAGATTCATCATGACTGTGCTACAGCATGTGGCCATCTGCTTCACGGCGGGGGTAATAGGTGCACTCGCCGTGGTTCTCTTCAGCCATGTCCTATTCGCCGTGGGACTCAGCGGGATGCTCGGCGTCACCCAGCCGGTCTCATTCACACCGCCTGATATTTACCGCCCGCTCTTCTGGGGCGGGCTCTGGGGGATCCCATTTGGGCTGTTGATAGGTGCCGCCTGGGAGCACCTGTACCTGTTCGGCGTTCTCTATTTTCTGGCCCCGGTGCTGGCGCTCTTCCTGATCTTCCTGCCGATGAGCGGAGCGGGGCTCTTCGGGCTTCAAAAGGGCGGGCCGATGTTCACGCTCTACTTGCTGCTGATCAATCTGCCTTACGGGATCATTACCGCTTTGGTCGCACAGGCGATCATCGGAGAGAAGCCATAAGCATCCGGGATAGAAAAAGTATCAGGACGTAAAGGGGTAAGATGCCAGGCTACCTTCCCGCCGACGCCTGGCGAGGCGCGGCTGCCCGCTCCATCCTCCGTCCTCTTCATCCCCTCATACAGATATGCGGTTCTGCCGAGACCTAGCTTTCGCCCCGACGCTCGCTCAAGCCGAGGCGGAGGGCTTCCACGTCGAGTTCGTGTTCGAGCCGATGCAGGACCTCGTCGCTGATCGTGCCGTCGTTGCGCAGGGCAATCAGCGCCGTCCGCTCGGCGTGGAGGGCCTCGTACCGCAACCAGCGATCGGCCTCGGCGGCCTCGCGCGTGCATTCCGGATCGACCGTGCCCGACGCCGCAAAACGCTGTGCGCGCCGGCCGTAGTGATCCCTCAGGCGCGCGTGCTGTCCCGGGACGATCCTTCCATGGTGCCGCCCGTCACGACCCAGCTCATCCAGTCTCTCGAGCGCAGCGGCCGCGGCCCGCTCGCGTGCGAGCATCTCCTCCTGCTCCAGCCCACGATCCTCCTCGACCTGCAGCAGGCGAATCAGTGGGGCAAAGGAAAGGCCTTGCAGCACCAATGTCACCAGGATCACCACGAAGCTGACCAGGATGATTTCGGTTCGGAAGGGAAATGGGGCTCCGGCGGCCGTCGTGAGCGGCAAGGCGAGTGCCGCGGCGAGGGTGACGATTCCCCGCATGCCGCCCCAGCCGATGATGAACAGGTAGGACCAGGGCGGCATCGGGTCCCGTTCTCGCAGGGCGTGGCTCATCGCCCGCGGAATCCAGGCCGCGAGCGGCACCCAGATCAGCCGGACCACGATCGCGATGCCGCTGATCCCCAGCCCGGCGAGGAGCAGGCGTTCGAACTGTCCCGGAAGTATGGATTGACGAAGGGCGCCGAGCTGGAGGCCGAGGAGGATGAAGATCGTGCCGTTCAGGAGAAACACGAGCACGTCCCACACCGCCCGCGCCTGAAGCCGCGTGGTGGGTCGGACGATCGCGCTGAAATGTCGCCGCACATAGAGTCCCCCGGTGACACACGCCAGGACCGCCGACCCATGCACGTGCTCGGCCAGCACCCACGCCACGTAGGGCGCGAGCAGCGTGATGGCGATCTCGGTAAAGGTATCGGCCATCCGGGGCAGAACCCATCGTATCAGCATCCCCACCGCCAGCCCGATGAGGATGCCACCCGCCGCCGCGATGACGAAGTGCTGCAGGGTTTCCCCAAGCACGAAGCCTCCGCTCACCACGGCGGCAATCGCCGCGCGGTACACGATCAGGGCCGTGGCATCGTTGACCAGGCTCTCCCCTTCAAGAATCACCACCCCGCGACGAGGGATGCGCAGCCTTCGCGCGATCGCGGTCGCGGAAATGGCATCCGGCGGGGACACGATGGCGCCAAGGGCAACAGCCTCGGCCCACCCCATCCCGGGGAACACCAGGCGGGCCACCGCTGCGACAACCGCGGTGGTGGCAAGCACCAGCCCGACCGCCAGCAACGAGATTGGCCGGACGTTCTGGCGGAACTCACGCAGCGAGGTGAAATAGGCGGCCGCCCAGAGGATCGGCGGCAGGAAGACCAGAAAGACGAGATCCGGGTCGAGCCGGATCACCGGCAAGCCGGGCACGAGGGCCAGGCCCAATCCGCCGACCACGAGGAGGATGGGGTAGGGAATCACGAGCCGCTGTGCGAGTGTCGTGAGCAGCAACACGAGGGCGAGCAGCAGGATGATGATCTCGAGCTGATGGAGTCCTGCCATGATCAGCGCCCCCTGCGCTCCAGATGCGCCGCGTTCAAACGGACGTCGAGAGGTGGGGATATTCTACGTTTTCCTCCCGAAGAAGAAAACAGGATCGGGAGCTTTTCCCCCGACGCCTGACGCCCCGCCGCTCCGTTGCCCGTCCCCACCATTGACCATCAACCATCCCCCATCAACCATGCTCTCAGTGCTCCCCCTCCCCCGCGCGCCCGCTTGGTTTTAAAGCAGTGTCCGAAACTCTTCTGGGGTCAGGCCGGCTTTGCGGATCAGGCTGCGAAGCAGCCCCGGACCGAGCTCAGCATGTAATGGAACGGTGAGAACGACCGGGACACCGGGTTTCGTCAAGGTCACGTGGCTGCCTCGTTGACGATCCCGCGTCCACCCTGCCCGCTGGAAGGCTCGAATCGCCTCCTCGCCTGAGCAGGTCGGCAGTTTCGTCACAGAGCGGCTACTTCGACTTCAGTCACTTCCAGGGTAGTGGGGAGTCCCTCAGATCGGCGGGTTTCAAGACTGGCAAGAATGGCTTCGCGGATATTGGCTAAGGCTTCGCTCTTCGATTTTCCCTGCGAGACACAGCCCGACAAAGCGGGGCACTCCACGACATAGTACCCGGCTTCGTCCTGCTCAATGGTAACCAGAAATTTCATTGTGTGACCTCGTTGTGCCTCAAATCTAACATGCCTCCGAAATCGAGGCAATACCTGTGAAGGGGGGAGAAAAAAGGGGCCAGGCTACTTTTCCGCCGACGCCTGACGGCCCGCCGCTCCGCTCGCCTCTCTCCTTCCGCCTACCCCTCTCGCCTCTCGGCTCTTCCAGGTCCCCCGCGCGCCCGCTGGCTTTTCTCCACTAGTTTTGTATATACTTAAGTCGTGTTCGAATGGGACCCGCTGAAGGCCGCCGGCAACCTCGCCAAGCACGGCGTCTCATTTGAAGAAGCCACAACGGTGTTTCAGGATGCCAACGGACTTGATGGTCCCGATATTGAACACTCGGCGTCGGAACCACGAAGGCTGCACCTGGGTACTTCCATTCTCGGAAGATTGCTGGTGGTCGCCTATACTTTGAGGAGGCAGGACGATGAGAAAGAAACGATCCGCATCATCAGCGCGAGGCGCGCGAGCAAGAAAGAGCGTCAGGCATATGCCGGACCGGAAAATTGATTTTTCGGATATCCCGGAGATGTCCAGCGCCCAGTTGCGCGCCATGAAGCGCGTGGGCCGACCAACGATTGGCGACGTGGCACGGCAACTGATCGCGATCCGCATTGATCCGCAGGTCCTGGAGAACCTGCGGAAAGAAGCGGAGAAGCGGGATGTCGGCTACCAGACGCTGATCAACGACATCCTGACCGAGCACGCGCACAAGCAATCGGCGTAGGTGCCTCCAGGCATGAGTCAGTCACGATTCCAGATTGAGCTGGAGCAGGAAGTAGACGGCCGTTGGATCGCCGAGATCTTGGACATCCCCGGCGCATTGACTTACGGAGCAACCCAGGAAGAAGCCACAGCAGCGGTTCAGGCCCTTGCCTTTCGCGTGTTGTCAGGCCAATAGCCAAACGGACCGGACTTGACGAGAAAAAGGTGCCAAGCTACTTTTTCCGCTGACGCCTGACGGCCCGCCGCTCCGATCGCTCCCACCTCTCGCCTACCGCCTCACGCTTCCATCCCCACCCCCGCGCGTCCGCTTGGGTGGGTTCTCAGGCGTGCTGGCAGTCTGAGGGACGGGCTGGATGATTTCGGAAGAGTCGCTGGCTAAAACGAGACAGCGGGGATTTCGATTACCTGCTCGGGTTTCTGGTGCCGATCGACAATATCGTGATAACGCTGATCCATCTGCTTCAGGACATCTGGCTTGAAGTACTTCTCGCCGCACTGCCGGCAAACGCCGGCCGGCACGTTCTTCATGATGAGGAGGCGGTCTTTGCGCCGGTAATCATAGTCAATCCGACGCTCTTCCACAGCCCCTCCGCAAAAGGTGCATTCGGCAAAGGTCGTCACGGCTTCTCTCCTCTCGTCCGAGGATCGCTCCATTTCGGCGTTTTGGGGATATAGACGGTGATCATCCTCAGTGTCCGTTCCTCTTGCCCCCGACTCCGTGCCCACCCCAGCACGACATGCACGGCCTTGCTCCCCGCCTGTCCCGAAATGAGGCAACCGGGGCCGCGAGGATCGTTGGGATAATCCTCGATAATCTCTCCCGACAGGATGGCCGCTTCAATCTCGCCGATGTCGAGATCGTCCTCCAGCCTTTCCTGCTGGGCGTGCAGACTGACTTCATACCGCCCGGCCCTGATGAGTTTGCGAATCTCGTCAATCTGCATCGGCTCTTGCGTCATCATGGTAACATTACCGGCGAGCAAAGTCATGGCTTGGCAAAGAATAAGGTGTCAGGAACCATTTCCGTCGACGCCTGACGGCCTGTCCTGAACCTTCGAAGAGCGTGGCCGCTTGACTCCTTTCGGGAAGCTGCCTAGACTTGGCCCCCAATCCGTGCTCGTCAACAGTCCTTGCAGTCCGACAGGCGACCAAGGAGGACGCAGATGGCTATGTGGGTCGGCATGGTTTCCTACGATCTGAAGGCCGGCAAGAAGTCAAAGGCGACGACCATCTGGCAGGAGTATGTTCGTCCCTTCCTGACCCAACAGAAGGATTGCGTGGGCGCCCTGTGGATGGTGGCCCAGGATGGTGACCGCGCCATCAGCATCGATTTCTGGAACAGTGAACTCGCCGCGAGCTCGTTTGAAACCTCCGGTCTCTTCAACAAACTGGTCGCCCATTTTGAACCGGTGCTGGTCAATCCCCCCGACCGCACGGAGTTCCAGGCCGATGACGCGTTCGGCTTCGCCGGTGATCAGGCCAAGCCGAAGGGGGTTGATCTGAAGCTCATGGAGACGATGACCATCTCATTCAAAACCAAGAAAGCCAAGGACTGACCACCGACGGGAGAACGGAAACCTTGGCGAACACCGTTTCCGCTGACGCCTGACGGCCCGCCGCTCCGTTGCCCGTCCCCCCCATTGACCATCAACCATCCCCCATCAACCATGCTCTAAGTGCTCCCCCTCCCCCGCGCGTCCGGTGACTTGAGCGAAACTGGCTATCGGTAAACGTCTTTGCGGTGCTCGATGGAAAGCACGTCCAGCCATTCTGAGCTTACGCGGCGGTAGAGGACTCGATAGGGCCAGACGCGGTAGGACCAGACCTTCTCTTTCTGAAACTTGCCTTTGAGAGGCTTGCCGTCGGTCGGATTCCGGGCGAGATGGCGAAGGGCTTCCTTGATTCTGTCTTTTGTCGGTGGGTCGAGGACTTCGAGGTCTTTGAGTGCCTGCGGGGTGAGGCGGACTTGTCTCACTGATCCTCACCGAAGGCGTCCTTGAACGACCGGAACTTGCCGGCCCTGGCTTCCTTGAGACCCTGTTCCAGGGCCTTGACGGCCTTCGGGTTCGCCAGCAGTTCCAGCGTCTCCGTCCAGCTCTCGAACTCGTCGGCGCTCATGACAACCGCCTTGGGCGAACCGTTCTTGGTCACCACGTACCGCTCCGACAGCCGGTCGACCTTGTCCACGATCGTGGAGAACCGGTTCCGGGCTTCTTTCAGTGAAATTGTCTTGCTCATGACTTCCTCGCTTTCGGACAGAGTGTACACAATTGTGGCGACTTCTTCAAGTCAGAAGACGAGAACAATAGACCGGCTGCTTTTCCGCCGACGCCTGACGGCCCGCCGCCCATTCCTTCCTCCCCCACCCCCGCGCGTCCGCTGATGCCAGGTGAGCCGCTTCTGGAAATTTTCAGGTGAATCTGACCGCCAGGATGGCCGTGAGGGGACAGGTGAAATGCTTCCCCATGTTATCCTTCCACGTGGCGCCAAGCGCCGCGATACCCTGCGGCTGGCATCCTTCGACGAAGGTTTTTCCCGCCTCCGTAAACTCGTAGGTATCGACCGTAAACGATTTTTCCGCGATGGAGTACCATTTTCCATCCGGCAGTAAAATCGCATCCACATGGTGATTGTCGATCGGTAGGCTCATGGCTCCCTCCTGACGGTGTTAGGAACGATGCGAGGGGATGTGGGGACATTCTACGTTTCTGCCCACATCCTCGCAACACCCCACCCCCGCGCGTCGGCTTGACTCCGTTCCGTGATGGGCCTAACCTTGCCTACTCTTTAGAAGGCGTGTAACGATCAGGGAGCGCCGCGCGATGGAAACACCGAAAACACTGTGCCCGTTCTGTGAAAGCCTGTTCGTCACACCGGTCCCGCCGGCAGGCCTGCTGGATCAGCTCGCGACCATGCTGTCCCTTCACCCGTTCCAGTGCGAATCGTGCAAGAAGCGTTTCCGGCTCAAACAGCTGGGGGGACAGTCCCCCTCCGGCTCGGAGCGCCGCAAATCCGTTCGGGTGGCTGTGCGGATCCCGGTGACCTTTGAGAGCAACGAGGTCTCAGGTGAAGGCACGCTGACCGACATGTCGCTGCATGGCTGCTCGCTGGACACACAGCAGCCCCTCCGGTCAGGGCTCGTCGTGAAATTGAATCTTCCGGCCGGCAAAGGCCAGAAGCCTGGCAGCACCGTGCAGCAGCTCGCGACGGTTGTGGGGCTCACTGGCACCCGGGCCGGGCTCAAGTTCCTGGCCTACTCTTTCCAGGAGAAGAATGCGCTGACTCAAACCGTCACGCAGTCCGTGAAGATTTACGCCCGTTGAAGACTGACGGCTTGCCGCTCCGATCGCTTTCGCCTCCCGCCTCACCCCTCACGCTTCCATCCCCCACCCCCCGCGCGGGCGCTTGACTCCTTTTTGAGATCGGCCTAGCCTTTCAGGCAATTTTGCAGACCAAGGAGGTGCCCCATGCCTGTCGGATGCAAGCGTACCCTGATCGGCCGGATCGGCGCGGTACTGAGCGTTGCCTGCGGAGTCATCGGACTCGTGGCCGGCCTGATGGACCATACGTGGAAGCTCTGGCCATTCGGATGGTTTACCGGCGGGACGCTGCTGGCGCTGGTGTCGTTGTTCGCGCTCCTGGATGCGGCGATCGCGCAGCACAAGCCCCGCACCTGACGTTACGACGGCGAGCGGACAGGCGCGACGATGCGGAACCTGACCTCGTCCACCAGCGAGTAGGCGGAGGTCTTCTCTCCCTCGAACAGCCCGCAGCGGTAGAGGCCGAGCATCCATCCGGTTTTTGGCGGAGTCAGCATGAAATAGCCGGACTGGTCGCTCATGGACATGACGACATGGTCCTGCGCAAGGGTGCGTTGCCCTCCCGTCGCCTCGGATGTTTCCAGCACGCATTGCGCGGTGAGAGCCACGGCATCGTACGAGGCCGAGACCAAGCCAAACACCAGGTAGATTTCCTTCTGCGTGGCGGGAAAGCTGTCCGACGGGTTCAGCGGGATAAAGTCATGCTCCCCGGTGGGAAAATCGTCGCGCATGACCTGGCCCGCCGGGATGACGAACCGGAACCAGCTGAAATCGGCGTCCCGTCCCATGAGCGACGCCCGCGTGTCCAGCGGCTTCTGCGGCCTGAGCGGCTGGGCCGCGATTTTGGCGTAGATATCCTCGTCCTCCTTGGGCGCCGGGCTGGAGGGAATTTTCGCCCTCAGACTGTCCGCGACCTCCCTGGACACATGGGGACGGACCTTCTCCAGCCACCGGCCCATTTTCTCCTTGTCCAGCACGCGCGTGCCGGCCGGGAGCGCCGCCCCCCTCGTGTTTTCCTCGAATTCGACCGCCGTGTCGTAGAGCGTCTGGAAATGAACGAAGGCTTCCTCCCACTGTTCCAATTCGACCAGGCACTGGCCCATGCGAAACACCACATCCGCGTAGTCCTCCTCGCTGGGATCGAGGTTGAACATGTTGCCGAATACGGCCAGCGCGTCCTTGCACCGGCCCAGCTTCATCAGGGTCAGCCCCAATTGATGGGTGGCGAGGGGGTCCTTGGGGTTGAGGGCCAGAATTTTCCGATAGACCGGCTCGGCCTCCAGATAGCGTCCCGCCACGAACAGTTTCCAGGCGTCGGCGCGGATCAGGGCCCATTCTTTGCGCTGTTCCGCAGTGACCTGTGACGGAGGATATGGAATGAAGCGCCGGCCCCGCTCCATGGAACCGTAGAGCACGGAGAGGAAATTTTTGGCCGGCAGCTCCAGCGGAGAACCGGGCGGCACGCGCTGCAGGACGTATTGGACCTCCTCGTCCGCGCCCTGATAATCGAGGAGATCGAAGCGCGTCCGGGCCATTCCCAACCGCCAGCCCAGCAGATCCGGAGCGAGCTCCACGGCCTTCTTATACGGCGCCAGCGATTCCTCGAGGCGGTCGAGCTTCCGGAGTTCCTGCGCCAGCCGCAAATGGATCAGCGGATTGCGGGCGTCGGCCTGCGCCATGCGCTGCAATTCGGCGATGGACTCCTCCGCCTGCCCCGAGCGGATCAGCACGCTCCACTTCGCCCATCGGACGTCCAGCGCAGCCGGTTTGCCGGCAAGCACGGTCTCATAGGCCCGCACCGCTTCCCGGGGGCGCCGGGAGGTGGCGAAAATATCCCCTCGCAGTTTGTGCAGCGCGAGCGCAGAAGGATGGTCTTGAATCCATTGATCGAGGATCTCGAGCGCGCCGCTGATATACCCGCTTTCCCACTCGCTCTTCGCGCGTTCGGTCACCTGCTCCTCCGACAGCGCAGGCGGAGCCTCCGCAAAGGCAGGGGACGCCATCACCAGCATCAACACGATCGGCACAACAAGTTTCCAATGCATTTTTTTATTATAGTTCATTTCTCCCATCGGATCGAGCACGACCGACGGCGCCGGCGAAGCTTCCTGAAGCCCTTTCCTTGCTCAGGATGAAAGCCTACAATGCCGCAGATTTGGGAGGCTCGCATGAAACCGCGCATTACCGTCGTGACACTCGGCGTGGACGATTTGGAAAAGTCGCTGGCGTTTTACCGCGACGGATTGGGCTTTTCGACGGAAGGGATTGTCGGAAAAGAGTTCGAGCGCGGCGCGGTGGCCTTTTTCGATCTGCAGCCGGGGCTGATGCTGGCCCTCTGGCCTCGCGCGAACATTGCCTGGGACGCGAACATCGCCCAAGCTTCCCGCAGCCCGACGGAATGCACCATCGGCCACAACGTCGGCAGCAAAGATGCTGTTGACGCAGTGATGGAACAGGCGAAACGGGCGGGGGCCAGGATCACCAAGCCTGCCGGAGAGACCTTTTGGGGCGGCTATGCCGGTTACTTCCAGGATCCCGACGGCCATTTGTGGGAGATCGTCTGGAATCCCCGGATGGCACTGACCGATTGAGGAAAACGGGTGTCGGATTATCGGGAAGCGACCATGGGCAGCTCGCGGCGGCCCTCGGCGTCTTCCTGGATGCGGAGGCGTTCGGCGCGGGATTCCTGGAGGACGTGCTCCAGCACGTCGTCCGCCATCTGGGTGAGGCTGGCGGCCGCATCTTTCAGCGCCCGTGCGGACGCCGATGCCGGTTGTGCGGGTTGCCGTCAGGAGGGGCAGCGAGTCCGCTGCCCGGGAGACTAGGTCGATTCGCCCTCGGACAACAGAGCCTCCACCTGGGCTTCGTTGCAGGTCAGGCCGTCACCGGCTGGTTGCGGCTCGCGTGCGCCGGCTCGTCTGCGCGGGTTGTCTGATGGCTGCTCGTTCCGCCCCTCGGCCGGCTTGGTCTTGCTCTTTTTCACGATGTTCTCCTCGTGGAACGTGCGCCGTCAGCCCCAGATACGGTGCGTTTCGCTTATATGCTCCACTCCGTCCGTCTTCTCGATCTGCCACTTCGTGTCCTGAGGAATCTCCACCACTTTCAGGGAGCGGCATGCCCGTTCGCGTTTGCGCCCAGCTTCTTTCTGCGAGCTCCTGTCGTTATCGTGTCTCCTCCCGATTGGGCCGATTGGGCCGATTGGGCCGGCTTGACCGGCCCGGGCCTGCTCGAATCCCCCGTTATTTCGCCACCACGAACCGGTCGGCGGCAAAGGTGGCGTGGAGCCGCTCCGTGATGCGGCGGCGGTACCCCTCCTGCTGCTTGAGGATGAGGACCAGCCCGGTCTTGTCCGTGAGCAGCATCAGGTCGTCCTCGGCTGCCAGGTGCATGGTGGGCTCCCCAGCCACATCGATGCGATACTGCGTCCGCCCGTCCGGATTCCGGCCGGGTCCGTTGACGATCTCCGTCAGGCCGTCCACGACGCCGTCCTTCCCTTCTGACCGGTGCCGGACCTTGGTCCCGTTCGGGATTTTTATCCAGGGGGCCGCAGCCGCCGCCCGTTCTGATTTCTCGCTGCTCATGACCGTCGTGCCTCCCATGCTTAGCGTCCGGGAACGTCCGTCATCGATTGCCGGGATGTTTCATCGCGCTTGCAACTGTGCTCGGCGATCATGCGCTGGCCGCTGGTGGCGTCCTTGGGAATTCTCGCCTGGCAGGCCGACGCTGTATCCTCGACCGCGCCAGACGCCACGGTGCTGCGCCCTTCCGACTGCGTTGGCGGCGTGGAGGCTTTCGACTTTTTCGACGCCGCGTCGGCGGACGGCGCGACGATCCAGGGAATCACTGCCAGCGCGGCAATGAGGGCGATGCGAGTGATGGAATGGGTCTTCATGGTGTGGGCCTCCTTCTCTGCTCTCCGAGATTGACTGATATTCTTGCGATCGTGCATGGAACCGGTTTCATGGACTCGTCCGCTTGCGCCTGGCATTGTTGCCCGACACCGTCGGTGAGCCGGGCGGACGCGCGCCATTGCGTGTCGGCTCGCCATGCCCCTTCCGATTGGCGGCGATGACGGGATCGGTGACCTCCCCGCACATCAGGCACTGCCATCCGGAATGACGGTCCGTGGAACGCCCCACGTCCATCAAGGCGGTGGTAATCATCAGACCACGGCAACGAGGGCAGGTCATCTCTCCACCTTTCGACATCAACAGCAGTCGGCGTGTGCGTCACTGCTGCGTGCGCTGCAAAACGATTCTGGCGTCAAAGCGGCGGAGACTGGGGAATCAGTCGCGCTGGGAAGGGATGGAAGCGCGAGGAGATGGGACAGTCAGCGAGGCTTGTCCGTCATGGAACAGCTTAACACGTCCAGGGGGGTCTGTATGCAACTATTCATCGGGAGACGGACACGGGAGCCGTGAGCGTTTTGAGCCATCCCCGGTGGCGCTGTTCCAACGGGCTCCGGCCCGTCAACGTTCCTCGTGGAAGCGGCCCATGATGGCGTGAAACAGTTCGTGCCCGCAGACGTCAAAATTGTCCTTGGTGCAGTAGATCGTGTTCGTCTTGTAATCGAAGAAGCCCTTGACCGTGTCCGCCATGGTCATCTGGCTGCCGGCGACCGTGAACTTGATGGTCCGGCTCGCGGGCTGCCCGGAGACGTACTGCCAGCGCCGTTGCAGCGCCTTGTCGTCCAGCAGAATCACGGTCAGGTTCTTGATGAGGTGGGTTTCGTAGTAGAGGTCGCTTTTCGATTCCGCGCACCCGCTTAACGCGCCGGCCAGCATCACTGCGCCCGACATCAGGACCATCCACATCCGCATGCCACCTCCGCCACGTGATGAGAGAAAACCCGGACATTCTACGTGTTGGCGGGAGTCCCCGCAACGATCGGCCGCAGGAAGCGGTTCACTTGGACCGGGAATCATGGTATCTTGGCGCCCGGTCGGGAATGTGACCCGCCAGACAAGGAGCAGGTGCATGAAGCTGATGGACGGCAAGAAGGGGCTGATCGTCGGGGTCGCCAACAAGCACAGCATCGCCTGGGCGATCGCGGAGGCGGCGGCCCGCGAGGGGGCACAGCTCTTTTTCAACTATCAGGGCGAGCGGCTGAAGGAAAACGTGGACGAGCTGGCCCGGACGGTCCCCGGCTCCAAGACCTTTCCATGCGACGTCAGTGACGATGCCCAGATCGACGCGCTGATGAAGCAGGTGGAAAAGGAATTCGGCAAGCTCGACTTTCTCGTCCATTCGGTTGCCTTCGCCCCGCGCGAGGAGCTCACCGGAGAATTTCTCAATACGACGCGCAAGGGGTTCGCGACCGCGCTCGACGTCAGCGCCTATTCGCTGATCGCCGTCACGCGGGCGGCCGCCCCGCTCATGACCGACGGCGGCTCCGTCGTCACCCTCACCTATCTCGGCAGCGAGCGCGTGGTGCCGCACTATAACGTGATGGGCGTGGCCAAGGCGGCGCTCGAAGCGTCCGTCCGCTATCTGGCGCACGATCTCGGCCCCAAAAACATCCGCGTCAACGCCATTTCCGCCGGCCCAATCCGCACTCTGGCCGCGCGCGGCGTGGCCGGCATCAGCAAGATGGTGGACCATCACCGCGAGTTCGCACCCCTGCGCCGCGCAACGGAGCAGTCGGAATGCGGCGACACCGCCCTCTTCCTGCTCAGTTCCCTGGGCCGCGGCATCACCGGCGAAGTCATCTACGTGGACGGCGGCTACCACATATTGGGATCATTGTTCTCCCCTGAATAATTCTCCGCTGAACGAGGCCTGCCGATGGCCACCGCCGCTTCTCACGACCCCGCGCTGGCACGGATGCTCATCCTGGATGAGCTGTTCGACTTGTGGCTCTACCAGGAGTTGCGGCGGATTTCCGACGACACGGAGTCCCAGAGAGTCCTCGACGAACTGATCGCCGTCGAGACGCAGCACCTGGCCTTCTGGCAGAAGTTTTTCGACTCCCATCTCACGGCGCTCGATTGGGGCCGCCGGCTGAAACTGCAGTGCATGATTCTCGCCTGCCGGCTCCTCGGCACCACAGGCATCCACCTCGTCCTCGAAGCGATCGAAGTCCACGGCGTGCGGAAATACCTGTCGCTCTGGGCCCTGTACAAGGACCAGCCGCTGGGGAACGCCCTCAAGGGCATCCTGATGGACGAGTTCAAGCACGAGGACGTGCTGGTTTCGCAACTGACCGAACGGAAGATCAACCCCGAACGGATCCGGAACGTCTTCCTGGGACTGAACGACGGGCTGGTGGAGATTCTGGGCGCAGTGAGCGGATTCTTCGGCGCCTTCGGCGACGCTATGACCGTGCTGATCGCCGCCTCGACCACCGCCGTGGCCGGGTCCATTTCCATGGCGGCCGGCGCCTATGCCGCGCTGAACTCCGAAAGGGAGGTTCAAACGACGGAGTTCCTGAGGAAACAGTTTTTAGGGGAACCAACGGACTCGCAAATGGAGGATCAGCCGTTGACCTCCGCCGTGGTGGTGGGCTGCAGCTACTTCCTGGGAGCGCTGGTGCCGGTGCTGCCGGTCCTGCTCGGCGCGACGACCGCGCTGATCTCGCTCGTGACAGCCGGCGGCATCGTGGTCCTCGTCTCCACCCTGCTCGCCTTCCTCTCCGGCATGGACGTCGGCAAGCGCATTGCGCTCAATCTCGTGATCATCACGATCGCCGTCGGCGTGACCTACGGAATCGGGTTGCTGGCGAAGCAGGCCTGGGGCATTTCCGTCTAACGCGTTCCCGTCCCCCAGATCTTTTCCGGAGAGTCTTCAAACGGGAAGACCGTCAGCATCCAGCCGAACAATTGGGGGACAACGCGCCCTCCGGCCTTCCTGCACTCCGCTTCAGTTGCAATCGAGCCCCTCACGCCGAACCTGGTCCAGTCGGATGTCCCCTTGGGAGGAATGCAGACGTTGACGTGCGCATGCCACTGCGCCACGCTCAAGGGCACGAGCGCATGGAGTTCCCGCTCGTTCGCATCCTTCGGGGCCATGTACATGGCCCCGATCAGCTCGTAATCCCTTCCGGCCCTCCGGTACAGCAACGTCGTGGGCTGCGCCGGGTCGAACGACAGCGCGGCCTTGAACCCCTGGAGTTTTTTCGTGAAGTGATAGTAGGGCTGCGGCACGTTCGGCTGGAACGGCTGGAACCCCTTGTTGAGCGCCACCCGGTAGTCCCTGTATTTCTCGATGGCCTGCCTGAGCGTCTGCACGACCTGCGCCGCCCGATCGTCGTCTTCCGGGTCGGTTTTTCGTTTCGCCGTCCATTTGAGGTGGAGATCGGCCTTGTCCTGCGCGTGCATGGACTCGACCGCCGCCTGCTGGTGCAGCGCCTGGATTTCGATCACCTGCTCGGTCGTCTCATCGGCGGCCATGCCGACAGACGCGCCGGGCAGGACGCCCGTCAAAACAACGGTGATGGACAGAGAGACTCTCGCAAGCACAGGGGCTTTGTCCAATACCTGTCTAGCGGCCCAGCGCGGACTTCACAGTGATCCCGATCTCAGCCGGATTCTTGCACACGCGGACACCGGCCGCTTCGAGTGCCTTCATCTTCTCCGACGCCGTGCCCTTGCCGCCCGAGATGATCGCGCCGGCGTGACCCATGCGGCGGCCGGGAGGCGCCGTGATGCCGGCGATGAAGCTGACCACTGGCTTGCGGATGTGCTTCTTGATGAATTCGGCGGCCTTTTCCTCGGCGTCGCCGCCGATTTCGCCGATCATGACGATGGCCCCGGTCTCCGGATCTTTCTCGAACAGCGGCAACACGTCCACGAAACTGGTCCCGTTGACCGGATCGCCGCCGATTCCGACACAGGTGGTCTCACCCAGGCCCAGCGTCGAGAGCTGGTGCACCGCTTCGTAGGTGAGGGTGCCGCTGCGCGAGACCACGCCCACGACGCCCTTCTTATGGATGAAGCCCGGCATGATGCCGATCTTGGCCTCGTCCACCGTGATAACGCCTGGGCAGTTCGGCCCGATGAGCCGGACGTCTCGCCCGCGCAGCGCGCGCTTCACGCGCACCATGCCGTTGACGGGAATCCCTTCGGTGATGCAGATGACCAGCCTGACGCCCGCATCGGCCGCTTCGAGAATTGCGTCGCCGGCAAAGGGCGGCGGCACGAAAATCAGCGAGGTGTCGCACTGGGTTTTCTTCACCGCATCGCGGACGGTGTTGAACACCGGAATGCCCTCGACGTCCTGCCCGGCCTTGCCCGGCGTGACGCCGGCCACCACCTGCGTGCCGTAGGCCTTGCACTGGGTCGCGTGGAAGGAGCCTTCCTTGCCCGTGATGCCCTGGACAACAACCCGCGTGTTCTTGTTAACCAAAATACTCATTAGTGTGCTCCTGCCGCAGCCGCGGGTTTCGATCGCTTTTTTCCTGTCATGCCGACGATTTTCTGTGCCGCTTCCCACAGGTCGTCCGCCACGTCCAGCTTGAGACCGGAATCCTTGAGCAGCTTGCGGCCCTCTTCGGCGTTGGTGCCCTGCAGCCGCACGACCAGCGGCACGGTGATTTTCACTTCCTTAGCCGCCTCGATCACGCCGTGCGCGATCCGCTCGCAGCGGACGATGCCGCCGAAGATGTTGATGAAGATGCCCTTGACGTTCTTGTCCTTGAGCAGGATGCGGAAGCCGGCCGCGACCGTTTCCTTGGTCGCGCCGCCGCCCACGTCCAGGAAGTTGGCCGGCTCGCTGCCCGCCAGCTTGATGACGTCCATCGTCGCCATGGCCAGGCCCGCGCCGTTGACCATGCAGCCGATGTTGCCGTCCAGCTTGACGTAGTTCAGATTGTTGGCCGTGGCTTCGATCTCGAGCGGTTCCTCCTCGTTCAGATCGCGCATGGCCTGGATATCAGCATGCTTGAAGAGGCTGTTGTCGTCGAAGCTTACTTTGCCGTCAAGCGCGATGAGCTTCTTGTCCGTCGTGATGACCAGCGGATTGATCTCGACCATCGCCGCGTTCTTGTCCATGAAGAGCTTGTACAGATTGCCGAGCATCTGCACGAAGGGATTGATGACCGCCGGCTCGATGGTGTTCAGGCCCAGCGCGAAGGCGACGTTGCGGCCGTTGTAACCCTGGAATCCGACGGCCGGATCGATCGGCTCCTTGATGATCTTCTCCGGCGTGTGGGCGGCCACTTCCTCGATCTCCATGCCGCCTTCCGTGCTGGCAATGACGATCGGCCAGCCCGTGTCCCGATCGACGAGCAGGCTGAGATAGAGTTCCTTGGCGATGCCGGCGCCTTCCTCGACCAGCAGCCGCCGGACCTTGCGGCCCTTCGACCCGGTCTGGTGGGTGACCAGCGTCTTGCCCATCAGCTCCTTGGCCAGTCCGGGCACATCCGCCTGGTTCTTGGTGATCTTGACCCCGCCCGCCTTGCCGCGGCCGCCCGCGTGGATCTGCGCCTTCACGACGTAGACCGGGCTGTTCAGCTCCCTGGCCCATTTTTCGGCCTGCAGCGGCGTCTTGACCTCTTTGCCCTTCGGCACCGGCACGCCGAACTGCGCAAACAACGACTTGGCCTGAAATTCATGAACGTTCATCTAGCTCCTTTCAGTCGCAGGCAATGGGCCATGGGCTATGGGCAATAGGTTCCAGGCTATAGGCGCGAGGCTATGGGCGATGGGTTTCGGGTAGGAGATTTTGGCCTTGCCTATGACCTGTAGCCTATAGCCCATTGCCTTCCCGTTACGCCCATCGCCTATCGCCTACTCTTTTTTGGCGTAGGCCGGAAACAGCATCGGCGAGATCACGTCGGAGGACGCGTGGTGTTTTTTGGCTTCGTCCTTGAACTTCTTTACATGCTCGAGCGTCAGCTTGCCTTGCGAACCGGACTTGGCCCGCGCGGCTGCTGTGAGGCCCGAGCGCTTGCCGTAGACCATCAAGTCCAGCAGCGAGTTGCCCATCAGACGATTGCGCCCGTGCAGGCCGCCCGAAGCTTCGCCCGCCACGAAGAGATTCTTCACGTCGGACTCGCCGTTCGTATCGATCTTCACCCCGCCGTTCTGGTAGTGCAGCGTCGGATAGATCAGCACCGGGTCCTTGGCGATGTCGATCCCGAATCGCTCGTACTGGCGCACCATCGCGGGGAAATGCTTGTTCAGCGTCCCCTCGCCCTGCTCCGCCTCCAGCAGCGGCGTATCGAGCCACACGCCGATCCGGCCCGACATGGTCCTGATGCCACGCCCCTCCTCGCACTCGCGGATGATCGAGGAGGAGACGACATCGCGCGTGTCCAGTTCGTTGACGAACCGCTCGCCCTTGGCATTGACGAGATGGCCGCCCTCGGAACGGATGCCTTCCGTGACCAGCGCGCCGATCAATTGCTCGGGATAGACCGCCCCCGACGGATGGTACTGGAACGTGTCGATGTGCATGAGCTTCGCGCCCATGCGGTAGGACATGGCCAGGCCGTCTCCAGTGGCTCCAAAATGGTTGCTGGTCGGGAATCCCTGGATGTGGAGCCGGCCGATGCCGCCCGTGGCCAGGATCACCGTCTTCGCCGCCACGACGAAGAACCGCTTGTTGTCGAGATCGCGCAGCACCGCGCCGGTGCACGCGCCACTGCCGTCGCTCAGCAGTTCGACCGCGGCGGAGAACTCCAGCAATTGAATCTTCTGATTCAGCACCTCGTCCTTCAACACCCGCATGATTTCGAGGCCGGTATAGTCCGAAGCCGTGAGCAGCCGCGGCTTGGAACTGCCGCCGCCCTTCTTCACGTGCAGGTTGCCGTCCGCATCGCGATCGAACAGCACGCCCAGGCTCAGCAGCCACTTGGCGATGGAGGGACCCTCCTCGACCATGACCTTGAGCAGGTCGTGGTCGTTTTTCATATGGCCGCCCTTGAGGGTGTCGAGGAAATGCGTGACCGGCGAGTCTTCGTTCGTGACGGCGATCTGCATGCCGCCTTGCGCCATGACCGTGTTGGAATCGCCCAATCTGAGCTTGGTGGCCAGGATCACCCTGGCGCCCTGCGCGTGGGCATGCAGCGCGGCCGCGCAGCCGGCGCCGCCGCCGCCCACCACCAGCACGTCACAGGTGTGCTGCGGGGTCAGGTCCAGGTCCATCGGCACCACGCTGTTGCCTTCGAGCAGGGCGGCCAACTCGCGGACGGTCTTTTCGCCGGCATTCGGGCCGAACGTGATGGGACGGTAGGCGCTCTCCCGGAAATCGGGATGGTATTTCTTGATCAGGGTGTCCCGCTCGGCCGGCGCGTACTTGGGGAGCGTCTGCTTGCGGCGGGCGTCGCGGGTCTTGTGGACGATCTGCTGGAGCGCGTGGATTTCCATCTACTTCAGCTCGGCGCAGACCTTCGCCAGGTCCTGCTCGCTCATCTTCAGCACGCGGGCCCACTCGTCCTTGTACTTCCCGTCGGCGATTTCCTTGATGCGATGCTCCAGCCGTTCCGGCTTCTCCGTGAAATGCGCGCCCTGAACGCGGCTGGCATAGAGCGCGACCAGATTGGGCGCGATGTCCGCGATGCAGACCGGCGTGCAAAGCCCGCACATGACGCAGTCCATGAACATTTCGGACACGCTCTTGAAGTCGCCGAACACGGCCTTCCAGACGCCCTCGCGCACGTCGATCTTCTGCGGGCAGGCCTCCGTGCAGGCATTGCAGTTGCGGCAGAGCGGCGCTTCCGGATAGAGCGCGAAGAGATCCTGCTTCGGATCCTTCAATTCGTCCATGTGGTAGACGGCCTTGCGCGCCGGAAAGGGCGGCACCATCGAAAAGGACATGCCGTCCTGCACCGCCGTCTGGCAGGCCAGGCAGGTTCTCACCTTGGGATCGTCTTTGGTCCGGTAGTAGGTCGCGCAGGCGCCGCAGAACCCGCCCAGGCAGCCGATGCCGCGGACGACTTCCTGCCCCGCGTACCACAGGGCCTTGATGACGGTGACGCCCTCCGGCACCTCGTACTTCTTGCCGGCGATCTCCACCGTGACCATCTTCGGCCGGAGGACTTCCTCCTGATCGATGACGTTTTCCTTGTCGATGTCGGCCATAACCAACCATCCTCAGGAACGAGCACGGAGTGAGAGAGACATCATACCCCCTCACTCCCCGCTTTTCACGCCTTCTTTGGAGCCGCTCTTTAGGCGATCGCGTCCACGATCGCGTTCAAGGTCTGGCTCGGACGCATCGCCTTCGCCGCCTTGGCGTCATCGGGATGATAATACCCGCCGATGTCGACCGGCTTGCCCTGGGCTCCGAGCAGTTCGCCGTTGATCCTGGCTTCGCTGTCGGCCATCTGCTGGGCGATCTTGGCGAACCTGGCCGCCAGGTTTTTGTCCTGGGTCTGCTCGGCCAGCGCCTGCGCCCAGTACAGCGCGAGATAAAAATGGCTCCCGCGATTGTCGATTTCTCCCACCTTGCGGGCCGGCGACTTGTTGCTCTCCAGGAACTTGGCATTGGCCTTGTCCAGCGTATCCGCCAGGATCTTCGCGGCCGAATTATTGAAGGCCTTGCTCAAATGCTCCAGGGAGGCGGCCAGCGCCAGGAATTCGCCCAGTGAATCCCAGCGGAGATACCCCTCCTCCTGGAACTGCTGCACATGCTTGGGCGCCGAGCCGCCGGCGCCGGTCTCGAAGAGACCGCCGCCGTTCAGCAGCGGCACGATCGAGAGCATCTTCGCGCTGGTCCCGATTTCGAGGATCGGGAACAGGTCCGTGAGATAATCGCGCAGCACGTTCCCCGTCACCGAAATCGTGTCCTGCCCCGCTTTCAGCCGTTCCAGCGAGAACCGCGTGGCCTCCGCCGGGGACATGATCTTGATTTCGAGGCCCTTCGTGTCGTGTTTCGGAAGATACTGGTTGACCTTCTTGATCAGTTCCGCGTCATGCGCCCGGTCCTTGTTCAACCAGAAGACCGCCGGCGCGCCCGTGGCTTTCGCGCGGTTGACGGCCAGCTTGATCCAGTCCTGGATCGGCGCATCCTTGACCTGGCACATGCGCCAGATGTCGCCTTCCTCCACCTTGTGCTCCAGCAGCGTCTTCCCGGAGGCATCCACCACCCGGATCGTGCCGGTGGCCGGGGCCTTGAAGGTCTTGTCGTGCGAGCCGTACTCCTCCGCCGCCTGCGCCATGAGGCCGACATTGGGAATGCTCCCCATCGTTTTCGGATCGAAGGCGCCGTGCTTTTTGCAGAATTCGACGACCTCGTGATAGACCGGCGCGTAACTGGAATCCGGAATCACGCACTTGACGTCGGCAAGCTTTCCGTCCGGGCCCCACATCTTGCCGCTGTCTCGGATGACCGGCGGCATGGAGGCGTCGATGATGATGTCGCTGGGCACGTGCAGGTTGGTGATCCCCTTGTCGGAATTCACCATCGCCATCGGGGGCCGCTTCTGATACACGGCCTGGATGTCCGCTTCGATGGCCTTGCGCTGGTCGTCCGGCAGGGCCTTGATCTTGATGTACAGATCGCCGACGCCGTTGTCGGGATCGACGCCGAGCTTTTGAAACGTGGCGGCGTGCTTCTCGAACACGTCCTTGTAATACACCGACACCGCATGACCGAATATCTTGGGGTCCGAGACCTTCATCATGGTGGCTTTCATGTGGATCGAGAACAGCACGCCCCGCTTCCTGGCGTCCTCGATCTGCTCCTCGAGGAACTGGCGCAGCGCGCGGCGGCTCATGAAGGTGGCATCGATGACTTCCCCGGCCTGCAGCGCCACTTTGGGCTTCAGCACCGTGGTCTTGCCGTCCTGGCCGACAAACTCGATGCGCGCGTCGGTGGCCGCGGCCGTCGTCATGGACTTTTCGTTTGACCGGAAATCCCCGCCCTTCATGTGAACGACGTGGGTCTTGGAATCCGGCGTCCAGGCCCCCATCTTATGCGGGTGCTTCCGTGAATAGGCCTTGACCGAGAGCGGCGCCCGGCGGTCCGAATTACCCTCGCGCAGCACGGGATTGACGGCGCTGCCCTTCACCTTGTCGTACCGGGCCTTGATGTCCTTTTCCTTGTCGTTCTTCGGGTCTCGGGATACTCGGGAAGCTTGTAGCCCTGGCTCTGCAATTCCTTGATGGCCCCTTTGATCTGTGGAATCGACGCGCTGATGTTCGGCAGCTTGATGATGTTGGCTTCCGGCGTCTTGGCGAGCTCCCCCAGTTCGGCCAGATCGTCCGACTGCTTCTGTTGCGGCGTCAGATAATCCTGGAACACGGCGAGGATGCGCCCTGCCAGCGAGATATCCCGCAATTCGAAGGCCACGCCGGCCGCCTTGGTGAAGGCGGCGACGATCGGCAGGAACGAATAGGTCGCCAGCATCGGCGCTTCGTCGGTTTTGGTGTAGAGAATCTTGGCTGATTTCGATGCCATGATTTATCCTCTTTCCGCATTTCGTTAGTTCTTAATTCAGCGCATTCAGCGCCGAACCGGCCTTGAACCACGCAAGCTGCGGCTCCGTCATGCTGTGGTTCGTCTGGATGGTGAGCGCTGCGCCATCCGCCTTGTGGATTGTCACCTGCACCGGCTTGCCCGGAGCCAAACTATTCAGCCCCGCCACACTGATGCGGTCCTGCTGCTCGATCTTCTCGTAATCCTTCGGGTCAGCAAAGGTCAACGCCAAGATCCCCTGTTTCTTCAAATTGGTCTCATGAATACGCGCGAAGCTTTTCACCAGCACCACCTTCACGTTCAGGAATCGCGGAGACATGGCCGCATGCTCGCGGCTGCTGCCCTCGCCGTAGTTCTCGTCGCCCACGACGATCGAGCCGATGCCCTTCGCCTTGTAGCGCCGCGCGATCTGGGCGATGGTCAGGTTCGCTTCGCCCGTCAGCATGTCGGTGCCCTTCCCAGGCTCGCTCGAAAACGCGTTGGTCGCGCCCAGGAACATGTTGTCGCTGATCTTGTCCAGATGACCGCGGAACTTCAGCCAGGGCCCGGCCGGCGAGATATGATCGGTGGTCGTCTTGCCCTTGGTCTTGAGCAGCAGCGGCAGCTTCTCCATGTCCCTGCCGTCCCACCGCGGGAACGGTTGCAGCAACTGGAGTCGCTCGCTGGTCGGCGGCACGTCCACGGTCAGCTTGGAGCCGTCGGCCGCCGGTTCGACATACCCTTCCTCGCCCTTCGCAAAACCCTTGGCCGGCAGTTCTTCACCTTGGGGAGGCTGGAACGTGAATTCCTTGCCGTCGGCGCCCTTCATCGTCATGTGCACGGGGTCGAAGTTGAGATCGCCGGACAGCGCATAGGCCGTGACGATTTCCGGGCTGGCCAGAAACGAGAGCGTTTCGTTCACGCCGTCGTTGCGGCCCGGGAAGTTCCGGTTGAAGGAACTGACGATGGATTCGGCCTTGCCCTTCACCGCATCCGCCCGCTTCCACTGGCCGATGCAGGGACCGCAGGCGTTCGCCAGCACCGTCCCGCCCATTTGCTCGAAGGTCTCCAGGAAACCGTCGCGCTTCATCGTGTGGAAGATCCGCTCCGAGCCCGGCGAAATCAGGAACGGCGTCTTGGCCTTGAGACCGGCCTTCAGGCCCTGCTTGGCGATGTGCGCCGCGCGGCCGATGTCCTCGTAGGACGAATTGGTGCAGCTGCCGATGAGCGCCGCCTTCAATTGAACCGGGTAGCCCTTCTCCCTGGCCTCCGCCGCCATTTTGGAGACGGGCCGCGCCAGATCGGGTGTGTGCGGACCCACGACATGCGGCTCGAGCTTTGACAGATCGATCTCCACGACCTGGTCGAAATGCTTTTCCGGCGACTCGTAGACTTCCGGATCGGCCACGAGCAACTCTTTGTTGGCCAGTGCCAGGTTGGCGATATCCGTCCGGTCCGTGATGTTGAGATACGCCACCATCTTCTGATCGAAGGGGAACACCGACGTGGTCGCGCCCAACTCGGCGCCCATGTTCGTGATCGTGCCCTTGCCGGTGGCGCTGATCGTCTCGGCGCCCGGGCCGAAGTATTCGACGATCTTGTTCGTGCCGCCCTTCACCGTCAGCAGGCCGCACAGATACAGAATGACGTCCTTCGGCGAAGCCCAGCCGCTCAGCTTGCCCTTGAGGTGCACGCCGATCAGTTTCGGATGCAGCACTTCCCAGGGCAGCCCGGCCATGACTTCGCCCGCATCCGCGCCGCCGACGCCGATCGCGAGCATCCCCAGCCCGCCGCCGTTCGGCGTGTGCGAGTCGGTGCCGATGATCAATCCGCCGGGGAATGCGTAGTTCTCGAGCACCACCTGATGGATGATGCCGGCGCCCGGCTTCCAGAATCCGATGCCGTACTTCTTCGCCGAGGAGGCCAGGAAGTTATAGACCTCCTTGTTCTCGTCCATCGCGCGCAGCAGGTCTTTTTGCGAGCCGACTTCGGCGCGGATCAAATGGTCGCAATGGATCGTGCTCGGCACCGCCGCCTTCGGTTTGTTGGCCTGCATGAACTGCAGCACGGCCATCTGGGCCGTCGCGTCCTGCATGGCGACCCGGTCGGGCCGCAGCGCCAGCATGGCCTTGCCGCGATCCCATGTCTGCGTGTCGAAGTTGTCCGCGTGCGAGACGAGGATCTTTTCCGAGAGCGTCAGGGCGCGGCCGAATTTCTTGCGCGCCTTCTCGTTCACCGCAGGCATCTTCGCGTAGAGCTTCTTCACCATTTCAACTGACATTGTTAGCCTCTTCTCTTTCTCTCAGGTTTTCAGTTATCAGCAGAACTCAGGACTCATCGCTCAGCACTTATTTGAGCGGCGGCACTTCCCGCCGTTTCGGCGCCGCGTAATTCACCAGATAGTCGAACAGCCGGATCAGGCGGCTGTCCTGCCGCTTCTGGTCCACCCAGTGGCCGATCAGGCCGATGGTCCGGGCCAGGATGAAAAACCCGTTCAAGCTGTCCACCGGGAAGCCGAGGTCCACCAGCACGGCGGCCATCGTGCCGTCCACGTTCAGGATCAGGTTGTCCTTCTTCGCCGCCGTCACCTGCTCCACGGCCAGCGCGAAGTCCAGGCACGGCGTCTTGATGTTGAGGCTCTTCACGTAACCGACCAGTTCCTTGACGCGCTTGTCCGGGTTGCGCAGACTCTTCACGCGATGACCGATGCCCGGCACCGGGCCATGGTTCTTCTTCATGTAGGCCAGGAAGTCGTCCACGCTCATCTTCTGGTCGACGGCATACTTGAAGAACCGGCCCGCGTCCGTGACCGCGCCGCCGAAGCGCGGCCCGATCATGATCAGACCGGCGGCCACCGCCTGCGACAGGCCGATGCCGGCGCAGGCTGCGAGGATCGTCCCGTAAGCGCCGCTCACGCAGGGGCCATGGTCGGCCGACAGGATAAGGATGCGCCTGACGATCTCGGCCTCCTGCTTGCTGATGAGCCGCTTGTCCCAGAGCAGGCCGATGATGTGCGGAATGTCGTAGCCCTTGTTGATGAGTTCGGAGGCGGGATAGCCGTCGTAGCAGGGTTCGTCGCCGCGGTCGTCGCTGATCGTCGTCCGGATCAGCGGCGCCACCATGACTTCCTGCGCCTTCATGGCCTCTTCGACCGATTTGGGCAGCTTCGGCAGATCGGCCGGGACCGCTGCCGCCGCCTTGATCTCCCCGTTCTTCACGAACCCTTCGTAGGCTTCCTTGATGGCCGGGCCCAATGCCCCGAAGGTCGGCGGGACAATGGCGCCGGCTTTCTTGAGCGCATCGGATTTCGCGCGGGCCGAGCCCTCGCCCTTCATGCCCTCCTTGGCGCCGGCGTGACCGAACTTCATGCCCTTGGGCAGGCTCTCCTGACAGAAACCGGAGACGACGCCGATCAGTTTGATGCGCCGCTTCTTCGCGCCGTACCACTCGGCCGCCCGTTCCTCCAGATCGCCGCCCATCTCGCCGACGATGATCACCGCCTTGGTCTGGGTGTCCTTTTCGAACATTTCGAGATAGCTCACATAGTCGGTGCCCGGATAGGCGTCGCCGCCGATGCCGATGGCCGTCGTGATGCCGTCGGCGAACTGCGAGCAGATCCAGATGATCTCGTTGGAGAGGCCGCCCGATTTGGTGATGACGCCGAACGAGCCTTCGCGGTAGAGCTTGGAGAGGACCAGATTGTCGTAGGCGCCGCCGATGACGCCGAGGCGGCAGGTGCCCGCCGAAATGATCCCGATGGACGAGGGACCGTTGAACGTCTTGCCGAGCTTGCGGGCGTGGGCGCCGAGCAGTTTCGCGTCTTTTTCAGGCACGCCCTCCGTGATCATGGAGACGAGCGTGATCTTCGAATCGTCGAGCGCCTCCGTGGCGGCCTTGCAGGCCCGGTCCGCGCCGACGTAGACGAGGCTGGTATTGAGCGACGGATGGTGTTTCGTGGCCTCGGCCACCGTCTTGTAGATCGGCACCGCGATCAGGCCGCTCCCGTACTGGATTTCGTAGGTCTTGCCGGCGTCGGGCGGATAGACGAACGCCTCGACGTAGAAATTCTTCTTGGCCAGGAAGCAGAATTCCGCCATGCGGCGCGCGGCGTTCACGCCGGCCTGCCCGCCCTGGATCATCACGCGGGTGTCTTTGTTTGCGAGAATGCTCATCGGGATGTCCTCTTCAACTCGTCCGTGCGTTATTTGCTCTTCAGCGCCATGTCCACGATGTCCGTCAACGGCGTCGTGCGATCGTAGACGTGGATGTCGAACCCCTCGTCCTTCAGAGCGCGCATCGCGTCGAGACCCTCCTTCTCGCGCGGCCCGCCGCGGCGGACCCAGATCTTGACGCCCGTGAGCTTGCCCTCGGACTTGGCCTTGCGGAATCCGTTGATGATGCCCCCGAATGTCTTCTTGACGTCCGTGAAGTTGGCGATCGCCCCGCCGACGATGATGTTCGTGATGCCGGGCAGCGAACACACCTTGTCCGTCAGCACCTCGACGGCCCAGTCCGGAGGATCGCCGGAATACTCGGCGTAGTTGGCCAGCTTGCCGCCGCGCGCGACCACCGCGTCCGAATAGTAGACGCTGGCGCCGCCGCCCGCCGGGAGCATCGCCGTGTCGCCGCCGGGGATTTCGATGAACTTGACCGAGCCCTTGATCTTGGAATCCACCCCCATGACCTCGAGCTCGTGCTTGCTGTAGGCGCGCCCGAACTCGGCCGCGAAGGCAAAATTCCAATCGGGGTGGCGGAACTTGGCGTCGCCGTCAAGCAGCGTCACCGCGTCCAGCGCGACGAACTCGCCGTCCTCGCGGGCCACGACGGGATTGACTTCCAGATATTGCGCGTCTTCGTTGTCGAAGCAGGTGAACAGCTTGCCGGCGAATTCGGCCATCCGCTTCGCCGCGTCGCCCTTGAATCCGGCATCCCTGGCCAGCTTCTCCAGCGCGCTCTCGGACGGCTTCTCGCCGACTTCCAGGCAGAGTCGCTTCACGCGGTCCCAGTTCGACTCGACTTCGATGCCGCCGCAGTTGGCGACCAGCACCTCGGAGCCCTCGCGCGTGGACTTCACGGCCGCGTAATACTCGTCCTTGTGCGCGACCATCTCGGAGACGATCACCTGCGACACCGTGATGCTGCCGACCTGGCGGCCCAGCATCTCCTTGACTGCGGCCTGCGCGCCCTTCAGATCCAGCCCGACCTTGACGAGGCCCAGCTTGAAGCGGGAACCCATGGCTTCGTGGGCCTTGGCGACCAGCTTGGATTTCTTGAGCCAGTCGTTGACCTCGGCCAGCTTGTTGAACTCATCGAGCGAGGTGACCACGAGATAATTCGGAACCGTGACGCCCCACTTCTTCATCAACCCCATTCCGGGGCCTTCAAGCACCTTCGCCATTGGTCTCTACCTCTTGGTTTTTGGAATGAAATCCGCGGTCGAAAGAGGGCGCAGTGTAGCGGAAACTACGAGCCGACTCAATCCACCAAACGGACTACCGGCCCATAACAAAAGGCCTATCGATCCCCAGCCCCTCAGAACTCCTAAGTTACTGAAATTACAAAAGAAGAACTGAGAGTCTAGGCGATTTGAGAGTAGCCAGTCAATAGGTAATAACTACCTACTTCTTCTGGCAGACGGGACAGTAGAACGAACTGCGCTGATTGGAGCTGATCACCATGGGGAGGCCGTCCTGTGCGCTTCGGCACGGTTAGGAGCGCCTCCTTTTCTGCAGACCGAATCTTCACCGCTGGACACGCGCAGCGACCGCAAAGGCCAAGAAATACCGATCGAGGCTTTCCAGAGTGCTCTCGTATTCATGCCCGCCCAGCATGGCATCACACAGGCATGCCCGGACACGAGAGAGTTCCTTGCGACGGCCGGACCACCGCGTATCACCGATCGTGAGATCGAGCAATTCCAGCGCTCGAAGAAAGGCACGATCACAGGCTTCCGAATTCTGCCCGTGCCACCGGCGCATGCGTCCCACTTCACTGCCGACGTTAGCCAGTTGATCGACCAACGAGCGTCGGTGCCAGCCCCCGGCCGTCAGTCCTTCGTGTTGAACCGTCATCCATCTACTCCCGAACGAGCTTCGCCACAATGGCGACAACCTTCTTCCGGAGCCCCGCGTCCTCCACATTCCGCGACCGGTTGCCCTGGGAGGGCCTGACATTGATCATGGAGTCATACTCGATCCATTGTTCCGTCGGCAGGTCCGGGTACAGATTGATCCCCCACAGATCCCGCTGCACCGATCCTTCGTCCAGGAGCGTGGCTTCCTCATCCGCGTGCAACTCGCCACCGATCGCCATGATGCCGCGCTCCACATCCACCACCGCTTTCACGAAATCCCCGAATTGCTTTTTGGCGATCTCGCGCAGTTCATTTTTTGTGATTGCCGTGTTGATGATCCTGATTTCCATGTCCGATCCTGTGCAGCGGCCGGGTGCGCCCATTCTAGCATTTGCAGTATCGTGCGCCCTCTACTTTTTCTGACACACGGGGCAATAAAACGAGCTGCGCTGATCCGCCCCGAGCAGGCGCCTGATGATTCCGCCGCAGCCGGAGGGACAACGCCGGCCTTCCCTGCCATACACGAGGTGCCGTTTCTTGAACCGGCCCTCGCTGCCATCGGGCGCGAAGAAATCGCGCACGCTGGAGCCGCCGTCCTTGATGGCCTGAGACAGCACCTGCTGCATGACGCGGTAGAGCCGCCGCAGGGCCGGCTCGTTGACATGGCCGGCCAGACGCGCCGGATGGAGCCTGGCACGAAAGAGAATCTCGTTCGCGTAGATGTTGCCGATGCCGGCGATCACCTGCTGATGCATGAGCAGCGGTTTGAGGCGCCCGCGCCGCATCGTGATCAAGCTGCGAAAGTCCTTCCACGACACAGTCAGCGGATTGCAGCCGAAGCGGCGTACCACGAACTGCTCGAGGCCCGGCTTGTCCAGCAGGTAGAGGCGTCCGAAGCGGCGCGGATTCCAATAGCGGAGATCGGAGGCCTGCCCGCCGTCCAGCGTGAGAACACAATGCGTGTGTTTCTGATAGCGCGGCGCAAGCGGACCGAACAGCAGCAGGCCGGTCATGCCCAGTTCGGCGACGAGATAGCGGGTGTCGCCGTCGCGCTCGCAGGCCAGGGCCACGCATTTTCCATGTCGCTCGACACCAGCAATGCGCGCGCCGCGATACCACGACAGCGTGGACAGCCCCTGCCGGACTATATCGTTGCGACCCAGCCAGCTTTCTTTGATGGTGGCGCCGACAATGCGTTGCCTCAGCTGCCGGGCGACAATTTCAGCTTCAGGCAGTTCAGGCATGGGGAGGCTGTTCCTTGCGGTCGGCCCGCATCTTCAGGACCGACTGGATCGTGACGTCCAGATGGGGCAGCGGCGTCGCGCCCGGCCGCCGCGAGTGAAGCAACTGAACGGCTTCGTTATAGCCCATCCCCTCCACGCAGCAGAGATAGGCGATCACCATGGACACGGAGCGACCCATTCCCGCCCGGCAGCAGACCATGACTTTCTTCTTCGGCGCATGCTGCTCCAGCCAGGCCACCGCCTCATAGGCCTGCTGCGGGCTGGCCTGGCCGAATTCAACCATTGGAATCCTGGTGAATAGGATGCCGTCCGGCGGTGAAACCTCGTGCTCGGCGGCAAGAAACAGCACCCCCTTGATAAACAAAGGCGGGTTCTTCGCGTCCTCGACGTTGCCGACTAATAATGATTCCGTCACATGGTGCATGGGGCCGTATTATAACGAGGTCGGGATTACCGGCGCGACTGATTTTCTGCCGGTTGCGGATTGGAAGAGGAGGCCGCTATACTGCCGCAGGGAGTTAGCCATGGCCGGTCCTTCCGTCGAACAGGTTCAAACGCGCCTGAGCAGCGTCCGCTGCGCCATCTGCAAGACCAGCGACTTCTTCATCGATTCGCGCAGCGTCAAGCCGGACGGTGAATGGAAGGGCGTCTGCAAGAAATGCTTCTACAGCTTTCCGGTCCACGCCGACATGGAATTCTACCAGCGCACTCAACCGGACATTCCCTATCTGATGAAAACCATCCCCTGTCCGAAATGTGAGAAACCCGGCGTGAACCTGGATTTTCGGATCATGCTCTCGGTGCGGGAGGCCTACTACTTCGTCACCTGCAAGGCCTGCGGGCACCAGTTCCCGGAGAAATCCACGCTGGAATCATTTGAATAGGGTCAATGACCATTGGGTAGTGTATACTGAGCCCATGAGCGATTCGAAGAAACCCAAGCACCCTCCCGAGCCCGACGCCCCTGCCTGTCCACCCAAGCCCCGCAAGGAAATCCCGCTCGTCTCCGTCCCGAACGACCGCGACATGATCGCCGAAGAAATGGCCGAGCTGTTCGAGGAAGACAAGGTCAGGCACAAGCACGGCGGGACCGAGCCGGAAGCGGATTAACTCTCCAGCCGGTCTGACCGTTCCCGCCCGCTCAGGCACTACAGCCAACGAGTCGGTCGCAAGAAGGTCGGTGTGGCA
>Ga0187893_10003623_pt1 | contig 30856 bp, 18 predicted proteins | sample MA1701074metaG_FD_139574 | JGI IMG/M metagenome (GOLD analysis project Ga0187893, IMG submission 139574) | White microbial mat communities from a basaltic lava cave in the Kipuka Kanohina Cave System on the Island of Hawaii, USA - MA170107-4 metaG ...
GATTCTTCTTGCGCGCGTCGAAGACGAATTCGACGTGCGAGTATTTTCCCTCCGTCGAGGAGAGGGCCACCGAGGCGCGGTCGGCGATCTCCTTCCCGCTGGCGACTGGGCCGCCGCCCGGGGCGAACGGGCCGTCCACTCCCGCAGTGGCGATGCCGCCGTCCTTCAAGTCGACCCAGGCCACCGGCCCGCCCCCGGGGGCGTCGTTCGTGAGGACGATCTGGATGCGGTTCTTCTGAGCGGCGGGATCCTGGAGCCGAAGCCGCGCCTCGCCCCGTACCGGCGCCTTGCTCGCATCGAGCGTCCAGCGGAGCGGCATCTCGAACCAGGAACGATCCGGTCCGCTCCCTCCGGGCAAGGTCAGCTCCCAGTCCTTCTGGCAGTCTTCCAGGACCGGAATGCCGTCGGTGTCGTTGGGTAGAACGAAGTACCAGCATGCATCCGGAGGCGTGTTGTCCTCATCGGGCACCGGAATTCCGCACCCGAGATGCAAGGCGCCCCAACTGTCGGGAAGCCCAGTCCCCGTCATGGTGAATGGATCGTAGTCCGTGACGGAGCCGCGGACGAACTTTTCGTTCCGCCAGAGATTCTTTCGGGAGCCGTCTGCCGGCGCGAGGTCGATCGGCGGGTTCCAGGCGCCGTCCTCGTCCTGATAGCTCGGATCGTCGCCCTTCACCATGATCCGCGACCAGCGGAGAACGGAAGTCGTCTCCAGTGAGCCTTCCGCCTTCGGCTGGATCCCCCAGTAGCCGGCGAGGAGCGCGTAGTCTGGGGTCTTTTCCGAGAAGAGCTGCACGTTCCACTCCCCTTGCTCGATCATGAGCCAGGTGGGCGGTATGACCGAGCGCGTCGCGCCACAGGCGTTGCCGCCTTCCTTGATCGGGCCGCCATCTTCATCTGCAACAAACGCCGAGAGGTTCTCGTCCTGGAGCTTCGGCCCGAGGACGTCGCGCACGTACGCGGCCATGTCCTTCTTGTACCAGCCGAAGAGAGGATCCAGGTCCGCATCCTTCAGTCCGGCGATCGCCGAAACCGGAATGAGGAGGCCTTTGATGACCGCGAGATCCCCGCGGGCGTATTCGCGGTGCTTCTCGTTGAAGCCGGCGGTCCGCGGGTCGTCGGCGTTCGTTTGGAGGTTGACGAGCTTCCTCCATTCCTGGACCTCGTCGAACGGCTCGTCGTTCTTGTGCTCGAAATAGTAGCGGGAGCCTCCCCAGCCTCGCTGGTTGGCGGCGAGGTTGTTGTACCAGAACCAGTTGCTCTGCCCTTCCCAGTTCGGGCGGTCGTTCCACTCGAAGTCGTCTCCCGTATTGACGCCCAGAGTGCCGTCGCCCGACGGGCCACGGCCGAGGGCCTCGTGGAGGTCGATCCAGTCCTCGCCCTCGGCGATGACTCCGCGCTCGAAGTCGCTGTAGCTCGTCAGCGTGTAGAAGTCATCGTCGAAGCGCCGGGTGCAGGAGAAGATCCGGTCCGCGGCGCCGTCGCCGTCGTTGTCGAGGGTCGCGAACGTCCAAGTCCCTCCGGAGTTGCCGTTCTCGGGGGTGTCCGTGTCGTCGTCCGTGTACGGGAGTAGGTCAGGTCCCGGCGAGCGGTCCTTGAAACCGTTCCCTTCGGTCTCGCTCGTCGCGATGCCTCCGGTGACGAAGGTGTACGTCTCCGTAAACACGTCCGCGGCCGCGGGCGAGATCAAGAACCAAAGGGCCGCCGTGGCGAGAGCGGGCGGAAGGGAGAAACGACGGAAAGGTTGCAAGGGGCAACGCGCGGTTCTCATGGTGAGTCCTCCTCCAATAATGAGCCACCCATCGAATGGACCCGATTCGGCGCTTGTAACGCGTGCACAATACTCTGCCTCCGGCCACCCGAGCCCGGCAAGTGAATAATTGAGTGACTGTTCGCCGATCCGCGCGCATCCCGCCGCGGATGAACCTCGCCCAAGTGAAACGCCGCGCCGATCGCAAGCGGATCGTGGGCGGGTTATCCGCTCGGCAAGAACGCGGCGATGAAGCCGACCGCGGCCATGGTATTAGGTGCGAACGAGGCCTTGAGGCGACGGCTTGTCGCCGCCATACGGTCACGAATCATCAACGGATCTCTTGGACAGAGATTTCCTTGAACTCGACGACCTTGTCGCGGTACTGGGCGGTCCCGTGGCGCTGGAGGCCGATCCCGCCGCGCTCGGAGCGGCTTTGCGTCGCGTCCACGGCGAGCTTGCCGTTCACCCAGGTCCAGACCTTGTCTCCTTGAACCTTCACCATGAGGTCGTTCCACTCGCCCTCGCGCTCGAGCCCCTGAGGCCCCTTCGCGAGGTCCCAGAGCGAGCCTGTCGGGTAATTCGGCTCGCGGGAGTTGATGTTCGCCTCGAAGCCCGCATCCCAAGGAGGATTGCCGCCGTCAGCAGCGGCGAGTCGCTGCGCGCGCGGAACAGGGTCCCGCAGGAAGACGCCGCTGTTGCCGCCGGGTGTGATCCGGAACTTCAACGTGAGCACGAAATCCTTGTAGTCCTTCTCGGTCACGAGCCAGCTCTCGCCCTCGCGGCGGCCCGAAGGGTCCTGGCGTGCGACGAGGGCGCCGTTCTCGACGACCCACTTCGAGTCGAGGACCTGTACCCAGCCGGTGAGGTCCTTGCCGTTGAAAATCGAGACCGGCTCGCCCGCCGGCGCCGGTGGAGGCGGTTCGCGGCGGTCGCGGCAGCCGATCGATGCCGATCCGAGGATGAAAGCGAACTGTAGGGCGCAGAGAATCCGCATGGGCATCTCCTTGAAGGTATGGATGGTCAGGCCGGTTTGTAGCGGAGTACGAGCCACGCTCCCGCCGCGGCGAACGCGAACCCGACGAAGAGGAGCGGGTGGAGAGCGCTCCGCTCCGGCGGGTGGATCACCATGGACACGATCGCGTTGATGATCGGCGCGCCGGCGAAGACGAGCGGCATGACTATGAACGGCTTCCCTCCGTTCTGGAACGCCCAGATGATGCAGACCGCGCCGGCGGCGCCGAGGATTCCCGCGAGCGTCGAGTAGACCGAGCCCTTCATCGTGAAGCCGTCGAGTTTGCCTTGCCCCCAGAGTGCGAAGAGGGGGACCAGTACGGCGACGAGGAAGTACGCCACCCCGACGCAGAGAAGGGCCCGCAGGGACGCCGTCGCTTTTTCGGGAAACCCGGCCTGCCCGGTGTGGAGCGCGGGACCGTAGGCGCCCCAGGACAGCGCAGCGCCGATTACGAAGAAGAGCCAAAGGTTTTGCATGAAAGACTCCATAACCGAGTGTCCGGCGGACGTCGGGGCGTCCCGCGGCCGGTTCTTGGGGGGCGGATTATAACCGGAGGCGGATGCGGATGCGGAGCCGGATGAGTAATGCGGATGCCGATGCGGCTCCGGGTGCGGACGCGGACTGCGGATGCCGCTCCGGCTGCCGCCGTCCCCCCGGGCCGGTTAGAATGCCCCCGTGGCCCCGAAGCCCCGACAAAGCTCCCTCGACGATATTCTTGGCGGAGGCAGCGAGCCGCGGTCCGCGGAGGATTCCGTCGATCGCGTCTTCCTCCCTTGGAGAAAGGATGCCCCTCTCGCCGCGCGCATGCGCCCTCGCACGCTCGATGAGTTCGTCGGCCAGGAGCAGATCCTCGGCCCCGGAAAGCTCCTGCGGCGGGCCATCGAGGCCGACCGGGTCGGCTCGATCATCCTGTGGGGCCCTCCCGGGAGCGGCAAGACGACGCTCGCGCGCGTCATCGCCGGCGTCACCCGCTCGCACTTCGAGGTCCTGAACGCCGTCCTCGCGGGCGTCAAGGAGATCCGCGAGGTCGTCGCGGCCGCGCGGGAACGGCTCGAGGGGCGGTCCGCGGGCTCCGCGAGTGGCCCGAGTCCCCCGCGGCGCACGACGCTCTTCGTCGACGAAGTCCATCGTTTCAACAAGGCGCAGCAGGACGCGCTCCTCCCGCACGTCGAGAACGGCACCATCACCTTCATCGGCGCCACGACGGAGAACCCTTACTTCGAGGTCATCAAGGCGCTCGTGAGCCGCTCGCGGATCTTCCAGCTCGAGCCGCTCACGAACGAGCACCTGCGCGAGGTCGCACGGCGTGCGCTCGCCGACCCCGAGCGCGGCTACGGCGGCCGCAAAGTGCGCATCGAGCCCTCGGCGCTCGATCACCTCTGCGATGTGGCGCAGGGGGACGCGCGGAACGTCCTCAACGCCCTCGAGCTGGCCGTCGAGACGACCGCGGCGGGCCTCGACGGCACGATCGCCGTCGATGAGCGCGTCGCCGAGGAGTCGATCCAGCGGAGGGCGCTCCTCTACGACAAGGACGGCGATGCCCACTACGACACGATCAGCGCCTTCATCAAGAGCCTGCGTGGCTCGGACCCCGACGCGGCGCTCTACTGGCTGGCGCGCATGGTCCGCGCCGGCGAGGATGCGCGGTTCATCGCGCGGCGGCTCGTGATCTTCGCCAGCGAGGACGTAGGCATGGCGGATCCGCAGGCGCTCTCGGTCGCTGCAGCCGCGGCGCAGGCGGTCGAGTTCGTCGGGCTCCCCGAGTGCCAGTGGAATCTCGCTCACGCGGCCATATACCTGGCGACGGCGCCGAAATCGAACAGCGCCATCGGCTACTTCGAGGCCCTTCAAAGCCTCGAAAAATCAGGGGCGACCGAGGTTCCGGACCCCCTCAAGGACCCCAGCCGCGACCGCGAGGGGCTGGGCCACGGCGAGGGCTACAAGTATCCGCACGCTTTCCGAGAGCACTGGGTCGCGCAGCAGTACCTACCCGGCGCGCTGCAAGGGGCCGTCTTTTACCATCCGGGGGACCTTGGCTTCGAAAGCGCAGTGAAGGACCGTGTCGACAAGCTCCGAGGGCTGCAAACAAGCGGCATCGAGCGCGAAGCACGGCTCGAGGAAGTTGCCGGTGGCAAGGCTCGCCGCCGCAGAGCCCAGATCGAGGAATTCGGCGAGGCCCGCGTCCGCCGGCGCGACAGGCTCATCGAGAAAGCCGGTCTGCCGGTCGATGCCGCCGTGCTCGACCTCGGCGAGTCTCCGGGGCTCATCGCCTGGGGAGCGCTCGATCGCTCTCCGCTCGGGAAGATCTCGGCCCTTGTAGGCGACGCCGCGGCCGCGCGGAAATTGCGCGAGAGGTCCGCTGCTGAGCGAGTCGATCGCATCCTGGAGGCGATCGAAGGGTTTCCGGAGAGAATCTCCGCTTCGGACGGCGCGTTCGACTTCGTCCTTGGCCTCGGAGCGCTGCACGGGCGCGAGGTCCGCAAAACCGCTCTGGGGGAGATCCACCGCGTTCTGCGGCCCGGCGGGACCATGATCCTCCATGAGCCCCTCCTCGCCGAGGGGAGGAGACTCTGCGACGAGACGGACCTGCGCCCCCTCGGCGAGGACCTCGCCCGGCGGATCCGCGAGGTTGAAGAGGAGATCTTTCGCGACGCCGGCGATCCGCGCATGACGTTGACGCCCGAGGAGCTGACGCTCCACCTGACGCGCGCGGGCTTCCACGAGCTGAAGGTCGAGCGCACCATCGAACCGACAAAGCGGGCCGCGACAGCGGAAACGCTGGCGCGCTGGTTCTCGCAGCGGCGCGAGGGAGGTCGCGCCAGCTACGAGGAGAGGCTTCTCGAGAGAATCTCCCCGGACGAACTGGCTGCCTACCGCAAACACCTCGAAACCGAACTGCGCGGCCGGACGCTGGCACGGCCGACCGTGTGGGTGGTGTGCAGCGCGCTGCGGTGAAGGTCACCGCCCCCCCCCCAAACTTCCATCGACATTTCCCCATCCTGCCCTCTATCATGTGAACCCGATCCCGCGGCCAGGCCGCGGCTCAATGAGGGGTGAGATTTGCGCCGCAAAAATCCTGACAATCTGATCCGTCGAATGCATCCGCTGCGGCTGGCTCTCCCCGTCTTGGTGTGCCTCGCCTCCGCTCCCGCCCACGCCGACAGCACCGTCGTCTTCAACGAGGTCATGTACCACCCCGCCTCGGATCCCGCGGCGCTCGAGTGGGTCGAGCTTTACAACCAGATGGGCGTCGACATGGACATCTCGGGGTGGTCGCTCGCGGGGGCGATCGACTTTCCGTTTCCCGAGAGGACGATCCTGAGGGGAAAGAGCTACCTCGTCGTCGCCCTATCGCCCGCGGCGCTGGCAGCCGCGAGCGGCCACACGGGCGCTCTCGGCCCTTTCACGGGCCGCCTCGACGATCGCGGCGAGACGATCGTCCTCCTCAACAACAGCGGCCGGACGATGGACTCGCTGGACTACAACGACACGGGGGACTGGCCCGTGGGCCCCGACGGCTCCGGCGTCACCCTCTCGAAGCTCAACCCGGATCTCGCCAGCGGCCCCGCCGTCAACTGGGGGGCGAGCCTCGCCGTCGGCGGAACGCCGGGCAAGGTGAACTTCCCGGCGGCGCCTCCTCTTCCATCCCTGGCGTTCAACGAGTTCTCGCTCTCGCCGGGGGCCGATCCCTGGTTCGAGCTGGTCAACCACGGCGCGGCGCCGGTCGCGCTCGATGGGCTCGTTCTCGTGCGGGCGGGTCCCACGGCGGGCCGGTACGTTTTTCCCGTGCAGAGCCTGGCCGCGGGCGAGTTCCTCGCCGCCGGCCCCGCTGGGATCGGCTTCAACCTTCTGACGGAAGACAAGCTGTTCCTCTTCACCGCCGACGAGAAGTCGCTCATCGCCGCGATTCGTCTCGAGGAGAAGCCGCGAGCCCGCGAGGTCCCGGGCACCGGCCGCTGGCTCGTGCCGGAGGTTCCGACTCCCGCCGCGGCCAACAGCTTCGCTCTTCACGGAGAAGTCGTCATCAACGAGATCCTGTACCACGCGCGGCCTCTCCAGGCCTCCCCCGCGGTCGTCGAGGAGACGGAAATCCTCCCCCTCGAGACGACCTGGAAGTACCACCAGGCCGGGGGCACGCCGGGGGCCGACTGGGCCGGCCCGGAGTTCGACGATTCCGCCTGGCCGAGCGGACCCGCGCTCCTCTACAACGAGACCGCCGACCTGCCGGCCCCCAAGCGTACGCCGCTCACCCTCGGGCCGGTGACTTTCTACTTCCGCACTTCCTTCGATTTTCCCGGGGACCCCGACGGCGTGAACCTCGTGGTCCGGCCGATCATCGACGACGGCGCGGTCTTCTATCTCAACGGTGAGGAGGTGCAGCGTTTCAACATGCTCGACGGGGACGTCAGTCCCGACACTCCCGCCTCGCCCGGCGTGGGCGACGCCACGTTCACCGCTCCGCTCCCGATTCCCCCCGGCCACCTCCGGCAGGGGACCAACGTCCTGGCCGTTGAGGTCCATCAGGGGACTCCGGGATCGTCCGACGTCGTCTTTGGCGTGGTCCTCCTCTCGACGGTCACCGTCCGCGAGGCGGTGCAGTTCCGCGAATCCCCGGAGGCCTGGATCGAGCTTCACAACCTCGCCGCCGCCGCGGTGGACCTCACCGGCTGGAGCCTTTCGGGCGGAATCCGCTACGGCTTCGAAGACGGGCAGATCCTCCCCGCCGGAGGATATCTCGTCGTGGCGGGCGACAAGGAGTTCTTGAAGGCGCTCCATCCGGCGGTTTCGATCGCGGGGAATTTCGAAGGGCGGCTCTCCCGCGGCGGCGAGCGCGTCGTTCTTCGCGACTCGAGCGGCAACCCCGCGGATGAGGTCCGCTATTTCGACGGCGGCCGCTGGCCGGTCTATGCCGATGGCGGCGGCTCGAGTCTCGAGCTGCTCGATCCGCGTGCCGATAATTCCGCCGGCGAAGTCTGGGTCCCGAGCGATGAGACGGGGAAGACCGCGTGGGAGGCTTTCGCCTACCGGGGAGTCGCGGCGGCCAACATCGGCCCCACGCGGTGGCAGGAAATCGTCGTCGGCCTCCTCGACGAGGGGGACGTTCTCCTCGACGACCTGAGCGTGGTCGACACGCTCCTGGGTGCGGAACGAGTCCAGAACGGCGACTTCGAGGAGGATTCGAACCACTGGCGCTTCCTCGGGAACCACCAGTTGAGCGAGGTGATCGCCGATCCCGACGACCCCTCGAATCACGCGCTCCGCATCGTGGCGACCGGTCCCACGGAGCACATGCACAACCATCTCGAGTCGACCCTCACCGCCGCGATCGCAAACGGGAGGGAGTACGAGATCTCCTTCCGCGCCCGCTGGCTCGCCGGATCAAACCAGCTCAACACGAGACTCTACTTCAACCGCCTTCCCCGCACGACTCTGCTCCCCGTGCCGGCGCGCGCCGGCACGCCGGGGGCGCGCAACTCGCGCTTCGCCGAAAACGTGGGGCCGACCTACCGCGGCTTCGAGCATCGCCCGGTCGCTCCGCGCCAGCGCGAGGACGCGGTCGTTTCCGTCGAGGCGCGGGATCCCGATGGCGTGATCGGCTGCACGCTCTGGTGGTCGGTCAACGGCGGAGCCTGGCAGAGCGCCCCGATGGATGCATCAGGCGGCGCCCTCTTCCGGAAGGCCATCCCGGGGCAGGCGGCGAGCGCGCTGGTCCAGTTCTACGTCGAAGGCACCGATGGTCTCGGAGCCAAGTCCAGTTTTCCCGCGGGGGGCAGGCTCTCGCGCGCGCTCTTGCGCGTCTACGACGGCCAGGCCCTCCCCGGCAAGACGCACACGTTCCGAATCCTCATGACGCCGGCCGACGCCACGCGTCTCCACGAACAGACGAACGTCATGAGCAACTTCCGGCTCCCCGCGACTATCGTTTACGACGAACTGGAACCGTTCTACGACGCCGGAGTGCGCCTGAAGGGCAGCGAGCGGGGGAGGCCCGTGGCCGGCCGCGTCGGGTTCAACGTGGAGTTCCAGCCGGACCGCCTCTTCCGGGGCGTGCACCAGCGCGTCCACGTCGACCGGTCGGGCGGTTGGGCGTTCGGAGGGCCGAACGGTCAGGACGAGATCCTCATCAAGCACATGGTCAACAAGGCCGGCGGCATCCCGGGGATGTACGACGACGTCATCCGCGTGGTCGCCCCTCAAGCGGCTCAGAACGGCTCCGCGCTGCTCCTCATGGCGCGGTACGACGAAGTCTACCTCGATTCTCAGTACGCCGGCGGCGCCGGCGGCGTTCAGTACAAGATCGAATTGATCTACTACCCGACCTCCACCGCCGACGGCTCCGCCGAAGGGCTCAAACTGCCGCAGCCCGATGATGTGCTCGGCGCGGACGTGCGCGACCTGGGAGACGACAAGGAAGTCTACAGGTGGAATTTCCTCCTCGAGAACCATCGGCCGCGCGACGACTACGGCCCGATGATCGGGCTCGCGAAGGCGCACAGCGCCCCCGCGGCGACCCTGGAGGCGGCGGCCAACGCGGCCATGGATGTGAGCCAGTGGATGCGAGCCTTCGCGGTCATCTCCCTCACCGGCGTCAACGACATCTACACCCAGGGCAACAACCACAACTTCATCTTCTACCAGCGGCCCGAGGACGGCCGGATGCTCGCCTTCCCGTGGGACATGGACTTCTCCTTCACCCGATCGACGTCGTCCCCGCTTTGGGGGGACCAGAACCTTTCGCGGATCATCAACCTCATTCCGAACCGGCGGCTCTTCTACTGCCACCTGCGGGACCTCCTCGCGAAGTCCTTCAACCCCGAGTACATGTCGCCCTGGGTCTCGCACTACGGCTCCCTGGCGGGCCAGAACTGGGCGAGCCTGCTCACGTACATGGGCCAGCGGAGGACGTTCGTGAACTCGCAGATCCCCGCCTCGGTCCCGTTTTCGATCACGACGAACGGAGGCGCGGACTTCACCGTCGATCAGCCCTCGACTTTCCTCCAAGGGAACGGCTGGATCGACGTCAAGGCGATCGTCGTGGCCGAGGCGTCGGAGCCGCTGCCCATCACATGGCCCGGCCTGACCCAGTGGCGCGCGACGGTCGCGCTTCACGGCGGAGCAAACGCGCTCAATCTGCTGGCCTTCGACATCGACGGCAATCTCCTCGCCTCGGACACGATCACCGTGACCAGCTCGGCGGACCCGCAATTCATCCGCGGGGATGCGAGCCGCGATGGCCGCGTGGAGCTGACCGACGCCGTCGCCGTGCTCTTCCATCTCTTCGCAGGCTTGGCGATCGACTGCCGCGATGCCGCCGACTGCGACAATAACGAGGTGATCGAGGTGACCGACGCCATCTTCATCCTCGACTATCTGTTCCGAGGCGGGGCCGCGCCGGCGCCGCCGCATCCAGGGAAGGGGGCGGATCCCGACGGCGCCGGCCCGCTGGAGTGCAGGGTGGGGATCTAGCCTGACGTCCGGATCGCCGGGGGCTTCCGCATCCGCAGTCCGCAGCCGGAGCCGCCACCGCATCGGCAGCCGGGATCCGCATCCGGGACCACCATCGGCAACCACATCGACGATGGAAACTCCCCGCCCGGGAAACCGAAGCTTGATGGACACCGGGGGTCTCCCCGAGAATGCTGTCCCGGTCTACGGCGGCCGCCCGACGGTCGGCGGGGGACTCATGAACGGAGGAATTGAGGGAAAAACGATGCGAACGATCTTCATGGCGGCCGGAAGTCTCTCACTTTGCCTTCCATCCCTTTTTGCGAGCGGCGATGGAAGTTTCCAGGCGCCGTTGACGATTCCGGCGGGCCGGCCGGCCGGCCCCGTCACCGTCAACTGGGGCGATTTCAACGGAGACAAGAAGCTCGACCTCGTCGTGGCCACCGGCGCGGCCTCCAACGAGGCCACGGGGACGCCGGCGATCCTGGTCCTTTTCCAGAATCCGACGAACCGCCTGGTCTGGACTCAGGTTTCCCTGACCGTCGGCACATCGGCCGTTTACGTGCGCGGCGCAGACATGGACGGCGACGGCTTCGACGACATCATGGTCGGCGACGTCGCCCGGAGCGCGTTCTACGTCCGGAGCCGCGGCGATGGGACGTTCGACCCGGCCAAAGCGATCTCGCAGGCGAACGGAGCGCGCTGGATCGCGATCGCCGACTTCAACAACGACGGCAGCCTCGATTTCGCTTCGTCGAACTTCCGCGCCTCCAACTTGACCGTCTTTCTCGGCGATGGCCAAGGACGGTTCGGCTTGTCCGCTCAGATGGCGGGCCACCGGGAGCACACCCTCGAGGCCATGGACTTCGACGGCGACGGATTCATGGACATCATGCAGGGAAGCGGCCTCCCGGGCATCACGCCGTTCCGCGGGAACGGCGATGGGACCTTCGAGGTCTACCCGAACGTCGGCAACCTCGGCTGCATCGAGTACATCTCCGAGGTCGGCCACTACGACCGCGAGATGAACTATGTCCCGACGGGCGACTTCAACCAGGACGGCTACGGAGACCTCGCCGTCACCTGCATCGACGACCAGACCGCGTATGGGGGCTTCAGTCTTGGCGACGGCGCCTACCAGAGAACCTTTTCGGCCTCGGCGGGCGGAGGCACGGAATCCTCGGCGATCAACGATTTAAACGGCGATACCCTTCCGGACCTGGCGATCGTGAGCGCAGGCGACACGAGGCTCTGGGTCTACCCCGGCGAGGGCGACGGGACTTTCGGGCCGCCGGAGGTCTTCGGGCCGACGGGGGCCGGGCCGGTCTTCCTGATCGCGCAGGACCTGGACCAGGATGGCTTCGCCGATGTCATCTCCGCCGACAACCAGTCGTATTCGCTGACCGTGTTCTGGGGGAGCGACTCGACGAGGTTCTTGAGTTCCGGGACGAGCATCACCGGGTACACCGGCGCGAAGGCGATGGCCGTGGCGGATGTAGACCGCGACGGCTGGGCGGACCTCATCTTTCCGCGCTCCGATCAGCCCGCGATCAACGTCTACAAGAAGCCCGCCGTGGCGGCCGCGACGCGGCCCTCCTACAGTTTTCCGACCGCGGGGAAGTACTCGTTCCTCGAGGTTGCCGATTTCAACCGCGACGGCATCGCCGACATTGCGGGGGCGGAAACCGCGGCCGGGAATGCCCTTTTCGCGCTCCTCGACGCCACTGGGAAGGTCCAGAGCCAGCAGTCGCTGGCGGCCGGGATCCAGCCGTCGGCCGTGGAGCTGGGCTATCTCGACGCAGGGGACCCGCTGGATGTCGCCGTGTCTTGCAAAGGATCGAATCACGTGGCGCTCTTCTTCGGCAGGCCCGGAGGGGATTTCGCGGAACCTCGGATCTTGCCGACGGTGGAGAAGCCGAAGGCGATGGCCATCGGCAGGATCGATGAAGACTTCATCACGGACCTCGTGGTGATCGCGGACAAGGCGGTCATGGTTCACTACGGGACGGGGGATGGCGAGTTCGCCGCTCCCGTAACGGTGGCGAATGAGGCGAGCCGCATCTACACGAGCGTCGCCGCCGCCGACCTGAACGGCGATTCCTTCTCCGACATCGCCGTCTCGGAGACGAACACGCAGTCCGTCCAAGTCTTCCACGGGAAAGGGAACCGGGCCTTCGACCCGCCCGTGACGCTCAAGGTAGGGGCCGCGCCCATCTTGCTGGAGCTGATCGATATCAACGGCGACGGCCGCCTCGACCTCTCGACGTCAAGCACGAACGCACGGTCGATCTCGGTCGTCCTTTCGAAAGGCGAAACGGAGTTCGCCCCATTCGTCGTCTATGGCCTCGGCTTCGGCCCCACCGGGCACCGGATCGCCGACCTCGACCGCGACGGCGCCCTCGACCTGATCGGCTTCAATTCTCTGAACGCGATCATCCTCTTCGGGAATCCGGACCCGACGTCGGCCGGTGAATTCCGGCGCGGCGATCCAACCGGAGACGGCCACATCGTGCTCACCGACGCGGTCGCGATCATCTTCCACCTCTTCGGAGGCCTCGGACCTCTCCCCTGCGCCGACGGAGGCGACGCGGACGACAACGGAACGATCGAAGTCACCGACGCCATCGCCATCCTGAACTGGCTCTTCGCCGGCGGCCCGGCCCCCGCTGCCCCCGGCCCGAACGTCTGCGGCCCCGACCCGTCGCAGGACGGTCTCCAGTGCGGCGGGATCTGCTTGTGATGGGCAGTCTCCAGAGGTTGGCAGCCCGCGGGAACGAAGGAACGGACGATTAACCGCAGAGGACGCAGAGTAGCGCAGAGGACGATGCGGCTCCGGCCGCGGTTTGCGGTCGCGGATGCGATAGGTGCTGCCGATGCGGCTGCGGTCCGCCGGAAGGAAGTCTTCCGGACGGGCGACGGGCTTGGAATTCGCCCGCTTCCCATTCAGAATGGGGCCTCGTGGAGATCGATCCGTCGCTCGCTCGGGAATTCGAGAACCACTTGCAGGCCGAGAGGCGGCTTCAGGCGATCATCCCCGGCGCCATCCTCGCGGGCGGCACGGCTGCTGCCCTCCACGCGGGCCACAGGGTGAGCCTCGACGGCGATCACATTCTCGTGGACCTGAAGGACCGTTTCGATCCGGTCCTTTCGAAGCTGGAGGCAACTCCAGGATGGCAGACGGACAGGATCCAGCGCCCCGTCCAGATCGTCGGCTCGCTCGATGGCTACCTGACCGGCGTTCGGCAACTCCGGCGCGACCGACCCGTCGAAGCCCAGGAACTGCGCGGCCTCAAGGTCCCAACGCTGGATGAGATGGCCAGGATCAAAGCCTGGCCCTTTCTCACCCGAGACTCCACGAGGGACTTCCTCGACACCGTGGTGCTGCTCGATCGAGTCGGGACCGACTGCTTGAAGCGCGCTTTCTCTTCTTTCGACGAGATCTACAAGCGGGGCCCGCAAGGAGGGTCGCCGCTCGTGGAGCTGGCGGATCGACTGGCCAGGGCGCAGCCCGCCGACCGCGCCTCGGTGGAGATCCGTCACTACAAAGGGTTGATCCCTCCGTGGAACGACTGGGAACACTTGATCGGCCGCAGCCGGCACTGGGCAGGTCGGCTGTCTCTACTGGCGCTGGAGGAGTGATGGGAAAGAACCCGCTGGACATCCTCGGGAGATCGCGCGCGCTGTGGAATCGGGACCGTCTGGACCCCGAAAGCGACGAGACACTCGCGCAGATCCTCGATCGAGGTACGCTGGCAGACTGGCAGGCTCTCTTCGCGCTCCTCAAGCGGGAGGGGAACGATGGCAAGGCGCTCCGGGAGCGGGTGCATCGCCTCCTGTACAAAGTTCCGCTGGCCCATCCGTACTTCTGGCTCTCCGTCCTGGCCGGTCTCGGCCGCGAGGTCGATTGGTCCTCGCCTCCAAGGGAGAGCTCTGGAGGGGCCGAGATCTGATTTGCCGCCGGGCCGGAGGCGCTCCTTCATAGAACGGACGACCTCCGCAACGACCCTCAGTCCATCACCGAGGAGGGCAACAACGGTTGTGCTCAAACTCATCACACGCACGGAAAGCTCTCCAGGCCCCCGAGTCCACGAAGTTCGCTCGTCGCCTGCCAGGATCTCCCCTCTGCGATACTCTGCGTTCTCTGCGGTTCATCGTCGTCCGTCCGTCCGTCCGGCGATAGGTTTGGTTTTTGAAGCCCCCTCAACCCGGCGATACCATGGCTCCGTACCTGAGAAGGGGGTCCGGGCTTCATGCCGTCGAGGTCGCTGCGTTTCTCATTGCTCTTGTCGATTCTCCCCCTCTTCGCGGCGCCGCCGCTGCCCGCCCAGGTCGTCATCAACGAGATCCACTACCACCCGCGGAGCGACCTCCAGGAGGACGAGTTCATCGAGCTGCACAATCCGTCCGGCGAGGCGGCCGACCTGAGCGGCTTCCGGTTCACGGACGGCATCGACTTCGTCATTCCCGGCGGCACGGTCCTTCCCGCGGGCGGCTACATCGTCGTGGCTCGGGATGCGGCCCGGATCCGGGCCCGGTACGCGATGGGAGAGGGTCAGGTGCTCGGGAACTACGACAAGGCCCTCTCAAACGGCGGCGAGCCGCTCGAGCTCTCCGACCCGTCCGGCCGGCGCGTCGATTGGGTCCCTTTCGGCGACGAATTCCCCTGGCCGGCCGAGCCCGACGGCTCGGGTCCTTCGCTCGAGTGCATCGATCCCACCCGCGAGAACGACTCGCCCCGCAACTGGCGCGCGAGCGCCAATCGCTCGGCGTGGGTCAAGGTCTCTGTCGAGGGGAAAGCGACGTCGAACCGCTTCTACCTCTACCTCGAAGGGGCGGGCGAGTGCCTCATCGACGACATCACGGTCGCCGCGAGCGGAACAGAGGTGAACCTCTTCCCCGAGGGCGGCTTCGAAACGGGTTTCGGAGGCTGGACCGCCGCCGGCACCCACTCGGGGAGCGCCATCACGACCGCCGAGGCCCGCTCGGGCGGCGCGGCCCTCCACCTGCGGGCGACCGGGCCGGGGAGCACGGCCGCAACGAGCGTCAACCGCGCCATCGATGCGCTCGTTGTCGGCGCGGACTACGTCCTCACGTTCTGGGCGAAGCCCCTCTCGGGCAATGCGAGCCTCATCAACCGAGTCTCGGGGGGCGGACTCCTCGCCCGCACCGACCTGCGCCGACTCGAGGGGACTCCGGGCCGCGAGAACTCGGCCCGCTCGCCGCATCTCCCTCCGCTCATAGCCGAATTCGGCGTGGAGCCGCCCCTGCCGGCGCCGGGAAAATCGCCCGTCCTCTACGCCGTCGTCGAGGCGGACGGTGCGGTCGAGGTGAAAGCGACCTACGACGCCGGCTCGGGGCCGCGCGAAGTCCAACTCCTCGACGATGGGCTCTCGGGCGATGGAGCCGCGGGCGATGGCGTCCACGGCGCCAGGATCCCGGGACAGCCCCTCGGGCGCATCGTCGAGTACCGCGTGACGGCGGCCGACGACTTGGGCGAGCGGATCGAGACGCCGGCGGCTCGATTCCCGGTCGCGGATTTCGCCGTCGCGTCGGCTCTCCCCGTCTACCACATCTTCATCCGGCCCGAGGACTGGGAACGGCTCAACGCCAACATCTGGACCGAGGAGTACTTTCCCGCCGTGTTCGTCCACGAGGGCACGGTCTACTCCGAGGCAGGCCTCCGCTTTCGCGGCGGCCGCCCGCGCACCTTCCTCAAGAAATCGCTCAAGCTCTCTTTTCCCGACCGACGCGCCTTCGAGGGGCGCGACAAGGTCAACTTGAACGCGGCGGCCATGGACGACGATTTCATCACCGAGCCGCTCGCCTACTGGTTCTACGAGCGGGCCGGCATCGAGGCGAGCCGCACGCGCTTCGTGCGAGCGCAGCTCAACGGCACGTTCTGGGGACTCTTCATCGACGTCGAACAGGTCGACGAGCGCTACCTCGAGCGCTTCGCCCTCGACCCTGAGGGCGCCCTCTACAAGTCCGTAGGGATCGTGGGGAGCCTCCGCAAGCTCGATGGCGTCCCCCAGAACGGCGATTTCTACACCTACGAGAGCCAGTACGAAAAGAAAACGCGCGAAGGGGAGCCGCACGCGGACCTCATCGAGCTGATCGACGGCCTCCACTCGACGCCGGCGGCGCGCATGGAGGCGTTCCTCTCCGACAACGTCGAGGTTGGGCCGCTCATCAACTACCTCGCGGCCTCGAACGCCATGTGCGTCTGGGACCACATCCAGCACAACTTCTACCTCCACCGCGACACGAACTCCACGGGCCGCTGGCGCGTGATCCCGTGGGATCTCGACCACGCCTGGGGCGAGTGGGAGTGGAACTACCACTTCGACGACACGTACCACGTGTTCATGGGAACGAGGGCGCACCCCTTCGCCAACGTCTGGTACACCTGGAACCAGCTATGGACGGTGCTCCTCGATGTCCCGAGCTACCGGAGCCGCTACCAGGCCCGTCTGCGGGAGCTTCTCAACACCCGCTTCGCGGAGGGGCCGGTATTCCGCCGGATCGCTGAGATGGAAGCGGAGATCCGCGAGACGGTCCTCCTCGACGAGGCGAAGTGGCCCGACGCTGCCGAGCCGCAGCACACCGGCCCGCTGCGGACGATGGCCCAGGAGATCCCGCTTCTGAAGCAGAACTTCACCCGCCGGCGCCAGCACCTGGCGCGCATCCTCGGCGTCACGCTCGAGACGGTCCCCGCCGAGGGGCGGTTCCGCCGCGGCGATGCCAATGGCGATTCCGCCGTGAACCTCGGCGACGCGATCACGGTCATCTGGAACCTCTTCCTCGGCCCGGTCGGCATCGACTGCGACGATGCCGCCGATGCGGACGACAGCGGCGCTCTGGACTTGACCGATGGCCTCGCCATCCTGGACTACCTCTTCAGGTTCGGATCTCCGCCGCCGGCCCCCGGTCCCGAGGGATGCGGAGCGGATGGAACGGCCGACGAGCTGGACTGCGACTACTCGAACTGCGGGTAGAGGGCATTGAAGGAAAGGGAGAAGAGCATGATGCGTAGGCGGATTCATATCGCGGCGGTCGTCCTTTCTGGCGTCAGCGTTTGGACGGTGGTGGAGGCGCAGGGCCCCAACATCGTCCCCAACCCGCTCTTCGAGGGAACGGGCGGCGTGGCGCTCGGAGTGACCCTCCTGAGCGGCGGTGTGCCCGATCAATGGCGCGCATTCGCCGTCGCCGGCGGCGCCGCGGAGTTCGACGTGATCCCTGTCGCCGCCGATGAGGTCTTTCCCGGCAGCCCTGCGGCGAATTCGGTCCTCTTTCGCGTCCTGACGTTCGGGGGCGATCAGGGATTCGACGACGACATCGGGCGCTTCCTCTTGACTCAGGGGCTCGACTACCACGCCGAGGTTTACGTCCGCTCGGCGAACGGTGATGGCTCGGACCAGCTCGTCCACATCGGCTTTCCGCTTTTTGATGCGAACAACGCCTACATCGGACTCGAGCCGGGGGGACTCGGGGTGACCGTGCGAGCCGATTGGCAGCTCTACACGCTGCCGATCTTCCGGCCGCCGGCCAAGGCCGCTTTCGGGCACATCTCGTTCCGTTGCAGGGGCGATGGAGGAGAGGATGCGATCCAGATCGCCTTTCCATCGGTGACCTCCACGGGCGAGCTGACGTATCCGACGGATCTGCTCTGCCGCCGCGAGAACCGGGATGTCGTCCTGACGTGGATCAATGGGGGGCCTCTGGAAGGGCTGCGCGTCCTGCGCGACGACGTGGAGATCGGCGCCCTCGACGTCGCGGCGACGACCTTCCGCGACATCGATGTGCCGGAAGGTGTTCACACTTACCAGGTGGCAGGCCTCATCGGCGGGCTCGAGGACGGCCCGACGTGCACGATCGGCGTGTTCGATCTCCCGATCGGCGCCAAGGCGAGCGTCGACTTCGGCGATCCCGACACGGAGGACGGCCTGGCGAACAACTTCCGCGACGGCCCGACGGACGGCGAGAACGAGTTCACGATCTGCGGGCCGGAAAACGAGCTTCGCGAGGGCCGCTCGAACTTCGGATTCGGTGACGTGCCGCCCGATCCGCCCGATGCGCTCTTCTATTTCAACGTCACGGACCCGGCCATGAAGGCGCAGTCCGGCTACGTCGTCGACCTTACCGTCTACGATGACCCGGCCCGCGCCGGGACGATGCTCTACCTCCAGTACACGAACGAGCTCTCCACCGGCCCGGCCGACATCCCGAACACGTTTTTCCCGCTCCAGAATCCTCCGGTCAACACGCTTGGCGGAACGGGCCAGTGGGTTTCGCTCCGCTGGGCGATCGGCGGCGCGGGGTTCCGGAGCTTCCAGCAGGGGCAGTCGGACTTTCGCATCGGGACGGCCGATGGCAGCCGGATCTGCGTCGATCGCATCGACCTGACGCACTTCCCGCCGATCGGAGACCTCTTCTGCAGGCGCACACGAACCGGAGTTGAATTGACCTGGCTGAACGGCGGCGTTTACGAGGCGATCAAGGTGCTGCGGGGCGGCGTGGAGCTTGCCCAGCTCGCCGGCGATGCGATTTCGTATCGGGACGACTCGGCTCCCGAGGGGGTGAACGACTACGAGGTCCAAGCCATCGCCGCCGGGATCGAAATCGGTCCGCGTTGCTCGATCAACGTTGCCGCCGTCGTGTCCGGAACGAGAGTCGGGATCGACCTCGGCGATCTCAACGTCGAGAGCGGCCTTGCGAACGTCTTCACCGGAGAGTCGACCGACGGCGAGAACCAGTTCGTCATCTGCGGCCCCGAGGGCGACCTGCGGGAGGCGCGCGCCTCGTACGGCTTCCAGGATCCGACGCCCGACTTCGCCGATCCGTTCTTCTACTTCACCGTCACCGATGCAGCGATGAAGGCTCAGGCCGCCTTCCGCCTCGAAGCAACGGTCTACGACGATCCCGCCCGCGCGGGAATCGGCCTCTACCTCCAGTACACGATCCAGGAGTCGACGGGGCCGGGCGACATCGCGAACACGTTCTTCCCGCTCGCCGGGCCGGTGGTCAACACGCTCGCCGGAAGCGGCGAGTGGGTCATCCTCGCCTGGGACATCGACAACGCCGGCTTCCGCAGTTTCCAGCAGAGTGTCGCCGACTTCCGCCTCGGGACGACGGACAACGGGCCGATCTGCATGGACAAGGTGGAGCTGATCTTCCCCGAAGCGCCGGCCGGAAAGACCAAGTTCCACCGGGGCGATTTCGACGAGACCGGCCAGCTCGACGTCACGGACGCGATCAACATCCTGAACTACCTGTTCCTCGCCGGAGTCGCGCCGAGCTGCCTCGAATCGGCAGACGCGGACGACAGCGGCCAGGTGGACGTCACGGACGCCATCGTCGTCCTCAATTTCCTGTTCCTGGCCGGCGAAGCGCTCCCCAATCCCGGCCCGCCGCCCGCTGCGTGCGGAGAGGATCGGGCGGGCTCGCCGGACGTCGGTTGCGCGGCGTTCAGCGGGTGCGGGTGAGACCGACGGGGATGTCGATCTCCACCTCGGCGAACGCGCCGTCGGCCACTGTCGCGCGGACCGACCGCTCGAGCGTCTCGCCGGCGGGCCCGCGTGCCTCGATGGCCAGCTCGTAATCGCCGGCCGGGAGGCCGGAGATCTCGTAGAAGCCGTCGGGAGCGCTCGTGCCGAAACTCTCGGGGCCGCCGGATGCGGAAACGGCCGTGATTCTCGCGCCGGAGATGGGACCTCCGTCGCAGCGCAGGGCTCCGCGGATCCCCTGGCCGGCCGTCAGTTCGATGGAGACCTCGGTCTTCACGCCGGCGCGACGGTAGGTACTCCGATGCAGAGGCTTCAGGGGCCTGAGTGCGCCCCCTGCACTCTTGACGGATCAACCGCCGTTCTTACTGCATCGAATTCTCGCGGATAGACGCTCCTCAACTGCTTCAGCACGTCCGGACCGCCCCTCTGTGTCCTCCGTCCCTCCGGTCCTTGCGCTGGCGCGCAAGGCCTCCGGGAGGGCTTCGCAGCCACCCGCTGGCGCGGGTGCCCGCCTGCTCCGGCGGTCCGCGGCTCCGCACGGCTCGCCGCTCCCCTCTGTGGTTAACGTCATCTTCAGACGACCAGACCGACCCGAGCCCCGTCAGATGAACTTCCGGACCCGGTCGTCGAGCGCCTTCTGATCCGCCGCGAAGCTCGCCAGGGCGGCCTCTGTGAAGATGCCGTCCCAGCTCGCAGTGCCGGCCTGCACCCGCGCTTTCCATCGGTCGTACTGCGGGATCTTGCCGTCCTTCGACAAGTCGGCGGCTTCCGCCGCTGTCAACCTCGGAAAGAGGTCGCCAAGGCCGTGCTTCGACAGGAACGCGACGAGGTCCGAGCCCGCCAGAGCGTCGAGGTTTTCGCGCTCGAGCGCCGCGAGCGCGCCCGGGAGCGGCCCGCCGACGCTCCAGAAGACGTCAAGCTTTTCCTTCGCGATGTCGAAGCCGGCGTTCAGCGCTGCCGGCGGATCCTCGGCCGTGCGGTCGCGCACGTCCGCGGCAGGGAGCTCGAGCTTTCGGTATTCATCCGCCGCCGCGGTGGGGATCGTTAGGACATCCAGGCCGGTCAGGGCGTGGCACTGCCGGCCGCTGCGGATGGAGGCCCCGATCTGGCGCACGCGGGTTCCGCGGCGCTCGTTCAGCGCCCTCAGGGCCCGCTGACTCGCCAGAGTGGCCTTCTCGCCGACGTTCCGGCCGTCGCCAAGCTTTCGATCCTCGACGAACGAATTCAAGCGGCCCATGAAGACGTTCACGTAGGCGGGACACGCAACGAGGGCGATCAACTGGTTCTGCCGCGCCGAGAAGCCGAGCGTGAAGTTGACCCGGACCTTCTTCGCGGCGAGCCGCCGTGCGGCGACGATCCCTTCCGGCGTCAGCGGGATCTTGATGATGAACCGCTCGGGCTCTATGGCATGGAAGCGCCTCCCGTACTGGTAGCTCGCCTCGGTGTCCCGGGCAAGGTCCGTGTGCAGCTCGACGCTGACGTCGGCGTCGAACGTCCGCACGAGCTTGAGGCCGTGGACGGCGTTCAAGATGAAGGCTATCTCGAGGACGAGCCTCTCCGGCGATATTTTCGGGTCGCTCTTTCGCAAGAGGTCCGCAGCCCGCGGGATGAGCTGGTCGTAGATTCCCTTCTGCACTTCCTTGTTGAGGAGAGTGTTGTTCGTCGTGAGGGCGGCGAACTCGCGCGTCCAGAGCTTCCCGACGGCGTCGGCGTCGCCCGAGTCGAGCCAGAGCGCCGTCCCGGCGGCGGCCAGAGCACGCCAGCGGTCCGAGGAGGGAAGGCCCTGCCGCAGACCGGGGGGCGGGGCCTGGTGTCCCTCGCGGCAGAAGCGCGCGACGGCGCCGGCGAGAACCGAGTCGTGCCGTGGGGCGGAACCGGATGTTGTCGCGGTCGTCATGGGCCCTCCGTTCTTTTTCGGTTTTCTCTTTCGTTCCCCGGCCGATACCGCGCCGGCGCTATTCCGAGACCGAGCGCAGCCACTCGAAGTTGTCTCGCTCGAGGGTCTGGTGGTCGGGGATCGGGTAGAAGATGAGCTTGTCGAGGTGAGCGAGCCAGAACCCGGTCCTCAACCGCAGGATCGACATGCGGCCGAGGGCGGTGTCGAGGCTGATGCCCTTGAGGCGTTTCTGAGAGTTGTGGCGAAGCTCCAGGATCTGCTCGCGGAGCTTGTGAGGGTGGACGTTCGGAATCGGAGAAGAGAGGAACGGATTCTCCTGGATCTCGCGGAGGAACCGATCGATGTCCAGCTCGATCTGCGTGAAGAAGACTTTCGGCGCCCCCTTCGGCTGGTCGGGATCGGTGATGTACCGGCCGAACTCGGGCGGGTTCATGTGGGAGAGGACGATCATCGAGAGAGGGCAGATCTCCTGGTAGGTGCGGATGAAACCGGGTTTGTGCTCGCGGCTGTAAGGTGCCTGCTTCAACTCCAGGACGTGGCCCGTCACCGAAGTGAGGTAGAGATTCCGGAAGGCGGACAGCTCGATGTGTTCGAGGGCGCGGTAGGACTTGACGAACTTCGTGCGCTTCGGGGAGCCGTCCGGCTTCGGTTTCAGCTCGTTCAGAAAGTCGTCGAGCTTGAAGTACTCGTGCCGGTAGTTGGTGTCGATCTCGGCGAAGATCACCTGGCCATGGAAGTAGCGCGAGCTGCCGACGGTGTAGTGCTTCCCGAACTGGTCTGGGGGAAGCATGGAGGCGACGAGCGCGTAGTTCGGATAGAGGATCAAGTAGAGATGCTTTTGGTATGCCATCGGTGTGCTCCTTCGTTTCCCTATTCTTCGCGGACTGCTCCTCGACAGTCAAGATGGGGTTCCGGCGAGAACCGGCGACTGCCTACGGGCTCATTCAACGGACCAGCGCCGCATAGGCGAGTTTCCGAAAGTCGCCGAAGAGCGTCATGTGGTCCCACGGATAGAGCTGCGTCATGACGATTCCGATCATCTCCTCCTTCGGATCCACCCAGAAGTAGGTGTGGAAGAAGCCGCCCCAGGAATAAGTCCCAACGGAGCCGAAACCCTGATCCTTCGCCGCTTCGGTGACGACGCCGACGCCGAGGCCGAAGCCGTCGCCGTGGCTCTTGATCCAGACCCTTGCAGGATCGCAGTGGTTCCGCGTCATGAGGGCGACGGTCTCCTCCTTCAGGAGCCGCACGCCCTCCAGCTTGCCGCCCTCGGCCAGCATCCGCAGGAAGCGGGCGTAGTCGCGCAGGGTGGAGATGAGGCCCGCGCCTCCCGAGAAGTACCGGACGGGCTCCTTGTACGGGTAGGTCGCCGAGTACGAAGCGTAGCCGCGCCGCGCGGGGCCGTCGGGGAGCCGCTCGATGGTCTTGTCGGCTTTCGGCTGGTAAACGGTGGCCAGCCGGTCCCGTTTTGCGGGCGGCAGCCGGAAGTGCGTGTCGGTCATCTTCAGGGGACCGAAGATGCGCTTCTGGAAGAACGAGTCGAGCGTCTCGCCCGACACGATCTCGATGACGCGGCCGAGGACGTCCGCCGAGAGGCCGTACTCCCAGTCGCTGCCGGGCTGGAACTTGAGGGGTAGGGACGCGAGCTTCTTGACGTTGTCGGCCATGGTGCCTTCGGTTTCGATGAGACCGTCCGAGACGCCCACCCTGCGGTAATGGTCGAGCAAGTACTCACGCCCCATCAGCCCGTACGTGAGCCCCGATGTGTGGGTGAGAAGGTGCTGGATCGTCATCGGGCGCTCGATGGGCATGTGGCGGTACGCCTTCGGGTCGCCCTCCTTCTTCGGAGGCTCCAGGACCACGACCGGGGCGTTCCTGAACTCGGGAATGAACTTCGCGACGGGGTCGTTCAGCGCGAGCTTGCCCTCTTCGACGAGCATCAACGCGCCGACGCTCGTGATCGGCTTCGTCATCGAGCAAATGCGAAAGATCGTATCGACGGCCATGGGCGCCTTCGTCTCGACATCCTGGAGGCCGACGGCATCGAAATACGCCGCCCGGCCGCGGCGGATGACGAGTCCGACGCCGCCCGCGATCTGCTTCTTGTCGACGAGGCCCTGGAGGAGGCTGTGCAGCTCGCGGATCCTCTCGGACGACATCCCGACCTTCTCGGGACGGACGGTGAGTCCCGAGCTGCAGGCGGCGAGGGAAGCGAAAAGGAAGACGAGGGATAGATGGAAGAACCTCGGGGCGCTGCGCGGAATCATGAATCGGTCTCCTGGACTGGGTTAAGTACCCTCGAGCTGCGCGGACCAGCTCGAGTTGAACCTTCTCGACTCCATCTGCGCCGGGAGGTTTAGCCTGAAAGGGAACGGAAGACAAGGACCGTGTTTGGGAGCTACTCGCCGGCCGGCACCGGTGCGCCGGCGGCCGCGGAGGCGGGCGGCCCGGTTTTCGAGTCGGGTTTCTTCTCGTACTCGACCTTCGGCGGCGGCGGGCTCCCGCCGGCTCCCTTCAGGTAGTGCTCGAACCACTGGAGCATGCGGAGGTGATAGTCGAGCTTCGCGGCGGACTTCCTGTTTCCGTGCCCTTCGCCGGGGTAGTGGACGAGGCGGACGGGGGCCCCGCCTTCCTCCTTCAGGCGGCGGTAAAGCTCCAGCGACTGGCCGGGGTGGACGCGCGGGTCGTCCTTGCCGTGCAGGATGAGGAGCGGCGTGCGGGCGCCTTTAGCGTGGAAGATCGGGCTCCGTTCGAGGAAAAAGCGCCAGTTCTCGTCGAGCTTCTTTCGGGAATGGACGAGGAACTCCTCCGATGGAATGTCGGTCGTGCTGAGCTTCGAGACCAGGTCGCTGATGCCTACGAACATGACGCCGGCCGCGAAACGGCTCGAGAGGCGCGTCGCCGCCCAAGCGGTGGCGTAGCCGCCGTAGGAGCCCCCGGTGATGCCGATCTTCTCCCGGTCGGCGACCCCGACGGCCACGAGGTGGTCGGCGGCATCGGCGAGGTCGTCGAACTCTTTCCCCGCGGGGTCGCCCTGGCCGAGCTTCGAGAACTCGACTCCGCGCCCGGTGCTTCCGCGGTAGTTCGGATAGAACACCGCGAATCCGCGAGCCGCGGCCACCTGGCCGGGCCGCGCGTAGCTCGTGAGCCAGCCGTTCCTCTCGTGGGCCTCGGGGCCGCCATGGACGTAAAGGATCGTGGGGTATCGCTTCCCCTTCTCTTCGCCGAGCGGGCGGATGAGGATCCCTTCAAGCTGGAGGCCGTCGCGGGCGCGGAACCGGACGACTTCCTGCTCGGCGAGAGCCAGGCCATCAAGCGAAGGGTTCGAGTGGGTCATGCGCCTCGGCTCGATCTCGCCGTCGCCCAGGATGTGGACCTCGGGGGGGAAACTCGCCGACTCGCCGATGATCGCGACCTTGCCCCGGTCGTTCGACAACGAGAGATGGGAGAGTACGGATTTTCCGGCCGGGATCCGGACGCGGTGCCCCCCGCCATCGCGGCGCACTTCTCCGAGGGTCGTCCAGACGCCCGCGGAGGAGAGGAAGGAGATCGTCTCGTCGTCCTTCCATGCGATGCTCGCGAATTCTCCTTCGAGGCCGGGAAGAAGCTCCACCGGCTTGCCCCCGGCCGCGGGCACGACGAGGAGGCGGCCTGCCGACGGATCGTTCGGGTCCGCGGCCGCGATGAAGGCCAGGTGCTTCGCGTCGGGGCTCCAGGCGATCTCACCGAGCTTCCCCGGGTTCTCGATGCGAGAGATGACCTTTCCCGATTCGGCGTCCACGACGTGCACCTTCCGTTCCATGAAGTCGTCATCGACGAGCGGCGTCGGTGCGAGCGCGAGCGCGAGGAGGTTCCCCCGCGGCGCCCAGTGCAGTTCGGAGGGAAAGCCCGCCAGATCCAGGGAGCGCGGGGGGGCGTCCGCGCCGCCGGTGGCGGCGATCCGCACGCGGGTCTGGCGGAAAGACTCTTCGTAGACTTCCTGGTTGAAACCCTGCTCCTTGAGCTTTTCCTCGTCCTCGGGAGCGGGGTCGGCCGCGATGAAGGCCACGGAATTTCCATCCGGGCTGAAGGAGTACCCTCCGATGTCGCTCCCGAAGGAAACGATTTTTCGTGCCTCGCCCCCGTCGGCGGGGATCGCATAGAGGGCCTGATACTTGTCCTTCCCTCGCTTGGCGACAAATGAGATTCCCTTTCCGTCGGGAGTCCAGTCGACCTTCGAGACGTTCACTTCTCCGGTGATGAAGGGGCGCGAGGTCCCGTCGGCGAGGACGACGTGCAGCTCCTCCCACGGAAGGCCGCTCGGCTCCTTCACCGGCTCGCGGGGAACGCTGAGGACATACGCGACCTGGTTTCCGGACGGCGAGATCTTCACGGCGGAAACCATCTTGAGCCGAGCGACGTGCTCGGGCGTCATGGGATCGCCCGCCCTCTCGGCCGAGAAACCGCCGTGCGGTGCGGAGGAAAACGCGAAGGCGGTCAGAAGAAAGGAAACGACTTTGGCGGTGTGCATGGCTGTTTCTCCAGGAAGGCCCGGAAGGATTCCGGGGAGAGACGATAGATGGCGCGCGAGGAGAAATCAACTGCGGCCAGTCCGAAGGCGGCCAGTCCGACCATCCGCTTGCTGACGGCGCATGGGTTCCGCTACCATCGGCGCGGTTTCAAGGCTCGCTTCCCGATGGCGGGAGGGCTTCAGCGCGAAGGCGTCGTATGAGTCTCCTTTTTTGTGGTCTTCTAACCCTCTCCGGCGGCACCCTGGGTGCCGAGAAGCCGCCCCACTGGGCCTTTCAGCCCGTGAGACGGCCCGCGGCGCCCGTCGTTCGGGAAACGGGGTGGATCCGCGGTCCCATCGACGCCTTCATCCTCGCTCGGATCGAGAAGTCGGGGCTCGTCCCCTCGCCCGAGGCCGACCGCGCCGCGCTGGCCCGCCGCGTGAGCCTAGATCTCCTGGGGCTTCCGCCCTCGCCCGACGACGTCGCAGAGTTCATCGCCGACGACCGGCCGGATGCATACGAGCGGTACGTCGACTCGCTGCTCGCATCACCGCACCACGGCGAGCGGTGGGGGAGGCACTGGCTCGACCTGGCGCGCTATGCCGACTCGAACGGCTACACGATCGACGGCTCGCGATCGATCTGGAAGTACCGCGACTGGGTGATCGAGGCCTTGAACCGCGATCTCCCCTTCGACCGGTTCGCCATCGAGCAGATCGCGGGAGACATGCTTCCGGAGCCGACGCTCGATCAGCTCATTGCGACGGGCTTCCACCGCAACACGCTCGTCAACGAGGAGGGCGGCACCGATCCCGAGGAGTTCCGAGTCGAGGCGGTGGTGGACCGCGTCGCCACGACGGGCTCGGTCTTCCTCGGCCTCACCGTGGGCTGCGCCCGCTGCCACGACCACAAGTACGACCCCATCTCGCAGCGCGAGTTCTACCAGCTCTTCGCCTTCTTCAACGGCGCCGATGAGCCGCAGCTCGCCGTACCCGCCGACGAAAAGGTCAAGAAGGAGGAGCCGGCCCTCGTCGTCGAGTTGGCCCAGGAAGAGAAGCGGCTCGCCGACACCGAGACGGGTCTCGCCGCGCGGCAGGCCGACTGGGAGCGGCAGATAGCGGGGCGGCTCGCAGTCGAGTGGGAAGTCCTCGAACCGCTCGACGCCCGCTCCGAAGAGGGAGCCGCGGCGGCGAACCTCGGCGACGGCTCGGTGCTCTTTGGCGCCGCGAAGGGCGAGAAAAACGGCGGCGCCGGGAATAGTCGCCTTCCGGATCGCGATGCCTACCGCATCGCCGCCACGGCCAAGCTCGAACGGATCACCGCGCTCCGCCTCGAAGCGCTGACCCATGCGAGCCTCCCGAGCGGAGGCCCGGGCCTCGCGGCGAACGGCAATTTCGTCCTGAGCGAGCTATCGCTTTCCGCGGCAGGCGCCCGTGCGCCGTTCGACCGCGCCTGGGCGGACCATTCCCAGAAGGACTATCCGGTCGAAAGCGCCGTCGATGGCAGCCTCATGACCGGGTGGGCCATCAACGTCGCCACGGGGAAGCTCAATGTCGACCGCGAGGCCGTCTTCGTCCTCCAAGAACCCGCCGCGGCGGGCCCGAGGACGCGCCTCGAGTTCCGCCTCGAGCACCGCCACTCGGCGCCGCGTTACGCTCTCGGGCGTTTGCGCCTCTCCGTGACGGGCGCGAGCCGCGAAATCGTCGACCTCCCCCCGAGCGTGCGGAGGATCCTCGCCAAGCCCGCCGGGGAGCGGAGCAACGATGAGGCGGCGCTTCTGGCCGAGGGGTACCGGCGCATCGACAGCGAGCGCGCCGCCGTCGCGGCCCGCGTCGAGTATCTGAAAGCCCGCCTCAAAGAGCTGCGCGAGTCGATGACGAAGACGCTGATCATCCGCGAGCGCAAGGAGCCGCGGACGACCCACATCCACATCCGCGGCGACTTCCTGCGCAAGGGGGCCGAGGTGGAGCCCTCCATTCCGGCCGTACTTCCGCACATGCGTTCCTCGGGAGGCCGCGCGAGCCGCCTCGACCTCGCCCGCTGGATCGTTGATCCCGAGAATCCGCTCACGGCGCGCGTCGCCGTCAATCGCATCTGGCAGCAGTTCTTCGGAGAAGGGATCGTCGCCACCGAGAACGACTTCGGCGTTCAGGGCGACGCTCCGCGGAACCCCGAGCTGCTCGACTGGCTCGCGGCGGAGTTCGTCTCGCGAGGGTGGAGCCTCAAGGCGATGCACCGCCGGATCGTCACATCGGCCGCCTACCGCCAGTCTTCGCGGCTCCTCGCGGACCTTGCCGAGAAGGATCCGATGAACCGCCTCCTCGCCCGCCAGTCGAGGCTGCGGCTCGAGGCGGAGTCGGTCCGCGACGCGGCCCTGGCGGCGAGCGGGCTCCTTTCATACGAGATCGGCGGCCCGGGGGTCTATCCCCCGCAGCCGGAGGGGATCTACCGCTTCACGCAGAACGTGAAGTACTGGAAGGAGAGCCAGGGGGCGGACCGCTACCGCCGCGGCCTCTACACGTACTTCTGGCGATCGAGCCCGCATCCGTTCCTCTCGACCTTCGACGCGCCCGATGCGACGACCGCCTGCACGCGGCGCGTCCGCTCGAACACGCCGCTGCAGGCGTTGACCCTGGCCAACGACCGCTCGTTCTACGAGGCCGCCCAGGCGCTCGGCCTGCGCATCCTGCGCGAGGCCCCTCGCGGCGACGGCGAGCGGATCCGCCACGCCTTCCGGCTCTGCCTTGCGCGCTCGCCCACGGATGCCGAGCTGCGCCGGCTCGCCGACTTCCTGAAGACCGAGCGCGCCGCGTTCGCTGCGGTCCCCGAGACCGCTCGAGCCGCGGTGCTCCAAGAAATACCGCTCGGCATCGAGCCGGCCGAGGCGGCCGCGTGGATCGCGGTCGCCCGTGTCCTCTTGAACCTCGACGAATTCATCACGAGGGAGTGAAGCGATGCGCCCCGAGAGTCCTCCGGCGGAAGCCGCGCGCACCCTCCGCGATACGCGCCGGCATTTCTTCCGGCGCTGCGGCTTCGGGATCGGCTCGATGGCCCTCGCCGGACTCTTCCTCAAGGACCGCCTCCTGGCGGCGCCCCCGGCTCCCGCGTCGGGTCCGTTCGCGCCGCGGCCGACCCACTTCCCGCCGAGAGCGAAGCGAGTGATCTTCCTCTTCATGGCGGGCGGGCCGAGTCACCTCGACCTCTTCGATCCGAAGCCGAAGCTCCTGGAGCTGGACGGGCAGGTCGTGCCGCCGTCCTACGTTAAGAACAAGCGTTTCGCGTTCATCAGGGGCGACGCGAAGATCCTCGGATCGCGGCGGAAGTTCGCGCGGCACGGCCGCTCGGGAGCGGAGCTGAGCGAGCTATTGCCGCACACGGCCTCGATCGCCGAAGACATCTGCATCGTGCGGAGCATGGTGACGGACGTCTTCAACCACGGGCCGGCCAAGCTCTTCTTCAACAGCGGCTCGCCGCGCTTCGGTCTGCCCAGCATGGGCGCATGGGTGACCTACGGGATCGGCAGCGAGTCGCAGGACCTCCCGGGTTTCGTCGTCCTCCAGTCGGGCCCCCGTGGGCCGCGGGGCGGCGCTCCGCTCTGGGGGAGCGGCTTCCTCCCGGCCGCGTACCAGGGAGTTCCGTTCCTTTCGGGCCCCGAGCCGATCTTGAATCTCGCCAGTCCGCGCGGCTTCGACCGCGCGAGGCAGGGGGACTTTACGGGCGCCGTCCGCGACCTCAACTCCGAGCGGCTCGGCGCCGTCGGCGATCCGGAAATCGCCGCGCGCATCGCCGCGTATGAGATGGCCTTCCGGATGCAGGCGAGCGCGCCGGAGCTGATGGACCTCTCCGGCGAGAGCCCGAAGACCCTCGAAGCGTACGGCGCCGAACCCGGGAAGGTTTCTTACGCCAACAACTGCCTCCTCGCCCGGCGCCTCATCGAGCGCGGCGTGCGGTTCGTGCAGCTCTATCACACCGACTGGGACCACCACGGAAACAAGGACACGAACCTCGGGAAGCCGCTCGAAGAGATCTGCCGCCAGGTGGACCGACCATCGGCGTTTCTCGTACAGGACCTCAAGCAGCGCGGGCTCCTCGAGGAGACGCTCGTGATCTGGGGAGGGGAGTTCGGCAGGACGCCGATGGGCGAGCCTCGCGAGGTCATCGGCCGCGACCACCACATCGACGGCTACAGCATCTGGCTTGCGGGCGGGGGGATCCGCGGCGGCCAGACGGTCGGGACGACTGACGAGCTGGGCTTCTACGCGTTGGACGACCGCGTCCACGTCCACGACCTGCAGGCGACGGTCCTCCACCTCCTCGGCCTGGACCACCTGAAGCTCACGTACAGGTTCCAGGGGCGCGACTTCCGCCTCACGGACGTGGCGGGCGAAGTGGCGAGGAAGCTTCTGGCGTGAGCGTACTTGCCTGAATGAGGAGATCTTTCTTCCTTACAGCATGAAGTCAAGGAATCCCCGCTTGTCAAGAAGACGTCCAAGAACCAGGTAACCCTTCCCAAGGCGATCGTCAATCGGCTTCCTCCGATCGAGTACTTCGATGTGACACTGAGAGATGAGGAGATCGTTCTGAAACCGGTCGTCGTTGCGCCGCCCGGCGAGCGCCGAAAGGTCGTTCAGGCTAAGTGCTCCCGTTCATAAGTCCGGCTAGGGTTGGCCGGAGCGATTTTGGCGTCAGGCGAGGCGCGACGAGGAGGCGATACGGCGGAGAGTATCGTCGACGAGGAGCAACGAAGCATGGCGC